>UMHJ01043659.1_pt1 | contig 11871 bp, 5 predicted proteins | sample 1965511 | NCBI WGS metagenome assembly UMHJ01 (sample SAMEA4836096, study PRJEB28245) | human gut metagenome | biome: gut microbiome; material: fecal sample | place: Denmark | collected 2008
TGCAAAATGGAGTTTTGCACAGCTTCCCATGATTCCGGAAGAATGGAAATTTAAGATTTCTGAAAATTCTAAGGATCAGTTCAAAGTATTGAAGCAGCTTATGAATGACAGAAACATCACAGAGATTATCTGTGCCACCGATGCTGACCGTGAGGGCGAATGTATTTTTCGATATGTATACAATCTTGTAAAGTGTCAAAAACCTGTGAAAAGGCTTTGGATCTCCTCACTGGAAGAGTCGGCAATCAGGGATGGTTTCCGTAAGCTGAAAAGCAATTCTGCATATGACAATCTCTATCAGGCAGGCTTCTGCCGTGCAAAGGCGGACTGGCTGGTCGGCATGAATGGTTCCAGATTGTTTTCGGTGCGATATAACGCCCACCTGAACACCGGCAGAGTACAAACACCGACACTTGCCATGATCGTGAAACGTGATGCGGATATTGCAACCTTCGTCAAGCAAAAGTATTTCACGGTCGTTCTGGATATGGGATTCCCAGCAGAAAGTGCAAGAATTGATGAGGAAAACACAGCGGATATGCTGGCATCTTCCTGCAATGGCAAAACGGTAACGGTAACCGATGTGAAGAAAGAGGTCAGAAGCATATCCGCTCCGAAGCTTTTTGATCTGACTTCCTTACAGCGTGAAGCAAACAAAAAGTTCGGTTACACGGCACAGCAGACCCTCGACTATATGCAATCCCTCTACGAGAAGAAACTGGTCACCTATCCCCGTACCGATTCTCAGTACTTATCCGATGATATGGAACAGACCGCCTATGCTCTCATTCCTGCAATCAGCGAACATTTTGGGTTTGGAAGTGTTGCAGAACCGAATCTCAGGGCAATCATCAATAACCACAAAGTCACAGGACATCATGCGATTATTCCAACGAAAAGCGGCGTGAAGTGTGATATATCGGCACTGGCTGTGGGAGAACAGAATATTCTGAAACTGGTTGCTTTAAGACTTTTGTGTGCTTCGGCATCTGCATATCGATATGATGCTGTAAAAGTGACACTCGAATGTGAAAACACAGCATTTACTGCAACCGGCAGAACAGTTCTGGAATCCGGCTGGAAAGCATTGGACGGCAAAATCGGAGAAGTGGAAAAACCTGACGAAAAGAATCTGCCTGATTTGGAAAGGGACATGACTTTTACGGCAAAGGCAGTAAAATCAGAGCACTTTACATCTCCGCCAAAATCATTTACCGAAGATACGCTTCTCTCTGCCATGGAACACGCAGGTGCAGAAGATTTTGACGAAAATGCGGAGAAAAAAGGACTTGGCACACCTGCAACAAGAGCCAATACCATTGAAAATCTTGTAAAGCACGGATATATTCAGCGTGACGGCAAGAAGATCATTTCTACTGACAAGGGCAGAAATCTGATCCGTGTTATGCCCGATGAGGTCAAATCCGCACAACTGACTGCCGACTGGGAAAACAAACTGCTTGCCGTGGAACGTGGCACGCTCTCTGCTGACCGCTTTATGGATGAGATTAATGTTTTTGTGACGGATTTAGTCCGCAAGTACAGTGTGGTCGATGATTCTGTTTCTTTCGGCGAAAAACAGCCCAGCATTGGCAACTGTCCGAAATGCGGCAAGCCTGTCATCAAGGGCAAGTATGGCTGGTACTGTTCCGCACGATGCGGAATGAATCTTACCAAAGTATATGGCGTGGAACTTTCAGAGGGACAATTGAAATCTCTGCTTTCCGGTAAAGAAACGTCATATATCAAAAGCGGCAGAAAGACCATTGTTGTGCCAAAAGTAGCGGAAAATGCGTTTAACGGCAAGACGTATTACAATTGGTCGACAAGAAAAGAATGATTTGCATTTTCCAGACAGCGTCTGGAAAATCTGACCTGTCAGAAAGGAACGAATTTTGGATATAGAAACATTAAGAAAAGCGGCAGATGTTCTCGGCGTTCTCACCGATCACCTCCGCACAATGCCGGAAGAAATACAGGAAGATATTTGCCAGGCAATGAAACAGTATGAAGCCTGTGACGAACTTTCGGCACATAAGCAGTATGAAGAAATCGAAAAGCTGTGGCGAAAAGGAACACTCATTCTCGGTATGCACGAAATTGCGGAAAATACAGGCATGGAGATCAGCAGTCTGATGCAGCTTTCTGAAAATGAAAAACTGAATCTCATGTATGAATATGCAATCGGCACAGATAAGAACGAACTTGCCAGAATGGTCAATGAGCGATGAAGCCGTATACAGAGGAAATGCTCCTCTTTTTGTCTGAACCGGACAGTAAGTACTATGCACGGCTGCTGCTTCCTGAAATTGCTGCGGTTTTGGGCGTAACAGTCACACAATTGGAAAATAAGCCGATTGATATTCAGATCATGATTGCACAAACCTATATCAACTATTGGCACAGTGATAATTGCAGCATAAAGAAAGCACTGGAAGAGGATTTGTATGTAGATGGCAAAGAACCTGAAACAGAGAATCAGGAAAATATAAAGCAGAAAAATCGTGAAATGGAGCGAACAAGATGAATCATGTAAATATATTTCTTTGAGGGGTGACATAAATGCCGATACAAGAGAACGAAGTTACAAAACAGCCGGAGATTGAAGCAGATGCACACAAGAGTGAAACGCTGCTGCCGATTTTTCATATGGCTTACAGCAGCCATATGGACACGCTGGATCATCTTCAGGAACAGAAAGCTGAAACACAGGATCAGATCAGCAAGAGTGAAAACAGAATTGCGATGCTCGAAGAAAAAGCTGCAAGACTTGAAGCGACGAATGCTATGCTGCAGGACTTAATGGACAACGGTAAACTTCCCGGTGCTGTATCTGCAATCATCAGAGCAAATGAAACAAAAATCAATGCAATTCATGAAAACCGTATTCCGAAGATTGAAAACAGCATTAAAAAGGCAGAAAACAAAATTTCCAAACTGGATGACCGTATCGCTGTTGTCAGGCTGAAAGCCGAAAAACTCAGAAGTTTCAGCAACGTCATTCAATCATTTATGATACCAAATCCGCAGAAACGCAGAGAACTGTTCAAGGAATCCATGGAAAATTTGCGGAACAGCAGCAAAGATCTGCTGCGTATCAGCATGAATGCCGAAAAGAGCAAGCTTTCCAAACTGTTTGAACAGTATGAAAAAAGTGATTCCATGGCAGAAAAATTCAAGCTTGGTCAAAAAATTGAAGCGGTAAAATCAAGTATCTCTGCTATGGAAGCGAAAATCCATAAGCTTGAAAATGCTCCTGAAATGGAAAATGCAAACGATCATATTGTTGACAAAGCCATTGCACAAACAGAAGCCGAAATCGAAAATACGGACTTTTTGTCAAGTGGTGATTTGTCTGACTTTGACAAACCGATTGAAACGGTAACGCTTGATTCTACGGAATATCTTCGCAATGCGGAAATGTCTATGGAAGATGATATGAACATGATTGATGGAATCATCAACAATGGCAAAAAGGAAGAACGTCCCGATGTGCCGTTATTTCTGGAAGAAATTGATTTTAGCACTTGTGATGATGCCACACTGCAATCCTTCCGAGAATCGGCAAAGGATAATATGGAATGTGCAAAGGAGATCTCACAGGCACTTTCCCAGAATTATGATTACGAGCGATATACCTTGAATTCCGAACAAGCACTAAGTGACGTGCGTGAGAAATTTTCTGATGACCGTATCGCCTTTGTGCTTGCAAATGTTCTGCAAGGGACATCAGACGGCAGAATTTCTAAGGAAGTCAAAGATTTTGCTAAAGATACACTTCAGGACGTACCGGAACTCTATACGAAAAGAAAGCTCTTTCTCAGTTCCCATGCCGGACTGATTAACCTGTTTGCGAAAACGGTCATGCAGGCACAGCCGGAAAAACAGGTGGAGAAACAAGCAGAGAAGCCAACACCGGAAAAGAAAGAACCGCAGAAAACCCGTTCGGGAGTACGAAAAATCAATCCCAACTATTACAGGCAGATTCCACCGGAGGACAGAGTGATCACTAACGAACCGGCAAAGGTGGGTGCAATCATAATGACAGAATTGGAAAAGCAGAAGATTCCTTTTTCGGCGGTGGAAACCGATAAGGGTGTTACCATTACCGTTTCCAAGAAAAATGAGGGTGCTTTCCACGCTGCAGAGGAAAAAGCGAAGGATACACACGTTCGTCTTGTAAATCCCGAAGTGTTCCGACAGATTCCCAGAGAGGACAGAGCAATTCAGCCAATGTCAGAAAAAGAGGCACAGGAAACCATGCAAAAGCTTGAAAAGGACAGCATTCCCTACTCTGCAAGATTGGACGGCGACAAATCTGCCGTAACCGTAAGAAAATCAGAAGCACTGGCTTATTTCAGCCGAAAGAAGATGAAAAAGCTTGCTCAGGAAGTGAAGGCAGAAAGTCCGAAACAAGGGGAATCCAAAAGCAAAGGGCAGGAACTCTGATGCGAGTTACGCCGGAACAGATCGAACGTGCCAATCTTGTCAATCTCCCTGATTTCCTGAGAAGTCAGGGATTTTCCTTAAAACAGGTCGGTAGAGAGTATATTCTGCAAGAACATGACAGCCTGCATATCAAAAATAACGAAGCCGGCGAAGTTGGAAAGTGGTTTCGCTTCTCTGAAAACAAGGGCGGTAATAACATCCAGTTTGTGCAGAAATTTATGGGACTTGATTTTATTTCTGCGGTGGAGTTACTCAGCAATGAAAAAGCAATTCCGTTCCACGATCACATTGCATCAAAAGCTGAACCGCCCAAAAATCGTGAGATCACACTGCATGAGAGCACAGATCTATCCAGAACCATGCACTATCTGCACCATGTTCGTGGATTATCTACCACATCTCTTGAAAAATTGACTGCTGAGGGAAGATTATCACAGGAAGGAAAAACAGGCAATGCAGTATTCAAAATCTTCGACGAGAATGGCTTACTGGTCGGTGCGGAAAAGGTCGGTACGTCAGTAAGTGTACGGTTCAAATCCTTTGACAAAGGCACAGCAGACGGTTATGGCTTTGAAATAGTCAGCGGAGAACCTGCCAATACCTATTTTTTTGAGAGTGCCATCGATGCAGTTTCATTTGCTGATCTATACCCCGAACACAGGGATTACAGGTTGGTTTCCATGGCAGGTGTAAAACCTTCTGTTGTCACGGAAACGATGAAACGATATGCAATATCACCTGAAAACATCTATCTCTGCACCGATAACGATAAGGCAGGAAACGAATTTGCCGAAAAACTGATTGCTCAGTATCCTGCTATGAAAAGAGTAACACCAAATGGAGCAAAAGATTGGAATGACATATTACAAGGGGGAATGAACAAAATGAAGCGATACGGCAATCCTTATTGGCAAGAAGCAACGGATAACAGAGATAAAACCGTTGCAGTCATGCGTGAAGATACATTTCAGCAGATACAGCAGGCACTTGATAAATCGGGGCTGAATTACTGTGCATACAGCGATGGCAGCAACACGATGATTGCGGTAAACAGTTCTGAAATTGACCATTTCAAAAATGTTACAGGTCTTGATAAATCCCTTTGCAGATTGCAGAAGTCGGACAAAGAACATATTCCGCAGGATAAAAATATTATCGGCAATACAGACTACAAATATATTCCCCAGAAATCCTATATCAGCGAGGACAGAGAAACCATTCTCAAAATGGCGGAACTGGCAAACAAAGCAAACATTTCATTTTCAGCAAGAATTTATCCCAGCGGCAAAGGGGTAATGACTGTATCTCAGGCTGATGTTTCTCAGATAAGTGCGATTCAGGATGCCGTAAAGGCTATGAGAAAACCGACGATTCAGAATAGCCGACAGGCTTCACAAGAAATCATCGGTAACAGACCATACAGAGAAATCCGAAACCGCCAGTTTATGATTTCTCACTTGACACCTGACAAGTATCATAAGATGGAACCGAAGCTTTACGAGCGTGGTGCAGAATTTTCAGGACTGATTCGTGACGGCAAGGTTATGTTTACCACAGAAAAAGAGAATGCACCGCATTTTCAGGCAATTCTTCGTCAGACGATCTGTGAAAATCAAATTCTTGAAAACTTGCAGAATATGGGGCTTGATAATCAGCAGATACAGGCTCTTTCTTCCTCTATTGAGATTGCTGCACGAAACAACATGGCAAATGTCATTGAAAACTATGTTTCTAAGGATTATGACATTACACAGCTTGGTACAATGAACGATCTGCTGATTGGCTATCTCGACCAGAGTGACACCAGCCGATTTCTTGATAATGGCAGACAACTTGATTTGCTTCTATCTGCCAAACAGGAGTTTGACTTGCAAATTGCACAGCGTGAGGAACTGGTATCAGCTGAAGAAATTGATTTTCCGGAATCGCCTGCAATTGCAACAGCAAAAGCCTATCTTGCTGACAAAGCACAGTCTACAGAACTGTCTGATTTGGATATTGCAAAACAGCATATTGCCGACTACTACGACCGAGAATTCGGTGAATTAGCTGAGTTTTCTGATCTTTCAAATATCTCGCTCGCTTATACAACAGACGAAGAACATGATCTCCCCATACAGGTGTATGCAGATTTGGAACAGTACAAGCTCATATTTGAGTATGATGGCAATGTCGTTCGTGATGAGCAGTATAACTCCCTTGCGGAAATGAATGAAAATGCTCTGTCAGCACTTGATTTTAATGATTTGGTATCGCTTTCTGATGATGAGATCGCATCGGTTATTCCAACAAAGGCTTCTGATTTGCCGTTCAAAGTTGGTGATGATATTGAATTTCAGGGAAAAGCGTGGCATATTGACAGCATCAATGAGGGCAGAGGAAGAATCATGCTCTCACGAGATACCGGCAATGTCATCATGCCACAAGAGGGACTGGAAACGTTCTTGCCTGAGGTTGTTGAATCTGCCAATCGTCATGCAGGTATTGAGAATTTGGAACAGACGGATACAACTATTAAAGAAAAATCGGCTGAAACTGAAATTTCCGATGATGCACCGCTGTTCTCTGAAAATACCATTGCCGATGCAGGGCTTGGATTTGTAGCGGATGACAAGGAGTTCAAACCTTTTGGAAATGGAAAACAGGAATATGAGCAGCTGACTCTGTTCGGAGAATCAGAACCTGTAAGCCCGTCTGCACCTGCACAAACTGTTTCTCCTGTTCAGTATGGTGAACCGATTGCTGATGTGGATCGTTTTCAGGAACTGCACAAGGAGATCATGCGTGGAAGCGGGTTCGAGAATGGGAAATTTCGCATTGAAGCGTTTTTTCAGGAAAATCACCCAAGCACTCAGGAATTTGCTGACTTTCTGAAAAACGAGTATGGCACAGGCGGTCATACTGCTGACGGCAATATCTTCTCCGTTGATCATGACTCAAAAGGCATACAGTTCACACTCCGAAGTGTTGATAATGGAATCAGCAAGGAAACATTTGATTTCAGTTGGACGGAAGTTGCAAAACTCACTGCTGACCTTATTCAACATGATAAATATATCACGCAGAGCGATATTGACCGCAGGAATCAGCGTGAATCTAAAACAGAAAAATCTGATATTAAACTGGAAAACATATCTGCTCCCGATGAAAAATCGGAACAGAAAATTAAGACAGATGAAAAGTCGCAGAATTTCACCATAACCGATGATAACCTCGGCGAAGGCGGTGCAAAAACCAAATTCAAGAACAATCTGCTTGCCATTCAGACATTAAAGCAAATTGAAAGTGAGAACAGAATGGCTACTCCTGAAGAACAGGAAATTCTGTCAAAATACGTTGGCTGGGGCGGTCTTGCACAGGCTTTTGATTCTGAGAATGAGCAATGGAGCAAAGAGTTTGCCCAACTATCTGACGCACTTACACCGAAAGAATATGAAGATGCAAGAAAGTCTGTTCTTGACAGCTTTTTCACATCTCCTGCAATTATTGATGGAATCTACGAAGCATTGGATATGTTCGGCTTCAATGGCGGCAATCTTCTTGAACCGTCCTGCGGTGTCGGCAATTTTCTTGGTAAAATGCCGTCAGAAATGGCTGAACATACAAATATCTATGGCGTTGAAATTGACTCTATCAGCGGACGAATTGCAAAACAGCTTTATCCCGATGCTGACATTCAGATAACCGGTTTTGAAAGCACCCATTTTCAAAATGGTTCTTTTGATGCTGCGGTCGGTAATGTTCCATTTGGGGATCTGAATTTTCCGGATAAACAGTATGGCACAACCAAACTGCACGATTTCTTCTTTGCTCAGACTCTGGACAAGGTGAAAGAGGGCGGTATTGTTGCTTTTGTCACTTCTAAGGGAACACTTGACAAGAAAGACGAAAGTTTCCGTATGCAGCTGGCACAGAAAGCCGATTTAATTGGTGCTGTCCGACTTCCGAACAATGCTTTTAAGGCAAATGCAGGTACAGAAGTCACTTCGGATATTATCTTCTTACAAAAACGCTCTGCACCTCCTGAAGAACTGCCTGATTGGGTACATCTTGGCAAAACTGAGGACGGACTGAGAGTAAACAGCTACTTTGCGGAAAATCCTGAAATGGTACTTGGTACGATCGTAGAGGGCAATAAGCTTTACGGCAGAAATGATGATACAATGTGCATTCCGATTGAAGGTGCAGATCTTCGACAGCAGATTCATGAAGCGGTACAGAAACTGGATACGCAGATTTCAGCTGTAAAAACGAATGAAGTATTCCGATTCAGTGATAAACAGGTCACAATGACAGCTGCTGAACTTCGCCCGTTCAGCTTTTTCAAAGATGATAAGGGCGATATTTATCTCAAAGGCGGCGAAAGCAAGCTTGGAAATTTTGATGTTTCCAAAGTAATGGATACAAAATCGAAGGACTACGACCGTATGACTGCATTCATTGATTTGCGAGATACGGTTCGTGAACTTCTCAAAGTACAGGCAGATGACCGCCCTGAAAATGAGATTAAAGCGGTTCAGTAAAAACTCTCTGTTCAATATGATGATTTTTACAAGAAATACGGGCTTTTGCACAGCCGCAAAAACCGTTCAGTTCTGCGTGATGATTGTTCCTATAACCTGTTGCTCACACTGGAAAAGGAATTTGACAAGGACAAGCTGATCGCAAAATCCGATATTTTTACCAAAAGAACTGTCAGACCGTCAAAGCCGATTGAACACGTAGATACGGCACTGGAAGCACTTACAATCTCCATGGCGGAAACCGCAAAGGTTGACCTTGCCTATATGTCAAAGCTGACGGATATGTCAGAAAAAATGCTGATCTCAGAACTTAAAGGCGAGATTTTTCTTGTACCTGATACCAACACCTATCAGTCGGCAAGCGAATATCTTTCAGGAGATATTCGTCAGAAGCTGGATATTGCAGCAGCTTATGCTGAAAGTGCCAGCCGTTTTGCTGAAAATGTAACGACTCTTGAAAAGGCGATGCCGGAGCCGTTAAAGGCAGGCGATATTGATGTGAAGATCGGTGCGACCTGGATTCCGAAAGAACTGTATCAGCAGTTTATGTATGAGCTTTTTCAGACACCGAGAGAAAACCGTGAGGATGTAAAGAAAGCGTTCTGGGTGAAACCAAAAAATATAACGGTGGACTATTCTGAACACACCAACACCTGGCATATTGAGAACAAGAGAGCGGACAGTTCCGTTTTGAGCCGCAGGGATTTCGGCACGAAGAATATGAGTGCCTATGAGATCATGGAGCAGCTTCTGAATCTGAAAGAGCCAAAGGTGTATAAGTCGGAAACCTATCTGGATCTGAATGGCAATGAAAAAGAACGCAGAGTTGTGGACATAAAAGCAACAAAAATTGTGCAGCAGAAAGCCAGTAAAATCAAACAGGCTTTCAAAGATTGGATATTCCGAGATCCGGAACGTGCTATTCCCCTTGTAGAACAGTACAATCGACAATTCAATTCTATTCGTCCTCGTGAATATGACGGCTCAGCTTTAAGATTTCCGGGTATGAACTCTGCAATCACGCTGAAAGAACATCAGAAAAACGCTATTGCACACGCTTTATTTGGCGGCAACACGCTGTTCGCACACTGTGTTGGTGCAGGCAAGACGTTTGAGATGATCGCAACAGCAATGGAAAGCAAAAGACTTGGACTTTGCACAAAGCCTCTTTTTGCCGTTCCAAATCATCTGACAGAACAAATTGGTGAGGATTTTCAAAAATTGTATCCCGGTGCAAATATTCTTGTTGCAACAAAAAATGATTTCAAAAAGGAAAATCGTCAGCAGCTGTTTGCAAAAATCGCTACCGGTGACTTTGATGCGGTAATCATCGGACACTCACAGCTTGGCATGATTCCGCTTTCTAAAGAAAGACAGGTTGCCATTCTGCAAGACCAGATCAATGACATTATGATCGGAATTGAGGAGTTAAAAAAGGCTGAGGGTTCACGTTTTCAGGTCAAACAAATGGAACGAACAAAAAAATCTCTGGAAGCAAGACTGGATAAGTTGGAAAAATCCCACGATGATATTATTACCTTTGAAGAAATGGGCGTGGACAAGCTGATCGTGGATGAATCCCATGAGTTCAAGAATGTTCCTACCCAAACGAAACTGACCAATGTGGCAGGAATTTCGTCCTCTGCTTCACAAAAAGCACTTGACCTCTTTATGAAATGCCGCTACCTTGATGAAAAAACCGGGAGCAGGGGCGTGATTATGGCTACCGGCACACCACTCAGTAACTCTGTAACCGAATTACATACTATGATGCGTTTTTTGGAATATGATTTTCTGAAAGATCACGGACTTGCTAATTTTGATAACTGGGTAACGGTGTTTGGTGAACAGAAAACGGAATGGGAACTTGCTCCTGCCGGCAATAAGTTCAAGGAACGCACCCGAATCGCCAACTAAACAGGTTTGCCGGAACTGATGAGTATGTTCAAACAGGTTGCCGATGTGCGTACAGCAGACACGCTCGACCTTGCTACGCCGGAAATGAAGTATCACATTGAGAACATCGAAGCAACAGAGTTTCAGAAAACACTTGTACAGGAGTTGTCAGACAGAGCCGATGACGTGCAAAGTGGAAATATAGATCCATCTGTGGATAACATGCTCCGTATTACTTCTGACGGCAGAAAGCTGGGGCTTGACCCAAGACTGATTGACCCTTCATTTGAAGATCATCCAGACACAAAGCTGAATCAGTGCGTTAAGAATGTTACGCAGATTTATCACGATACAGCAGATGAAAAGCTGACGCAGATCATCTTCTGCGACCTCAGCGTTCCAAAGAAAAATTCGCAGTCATCAGATAAAGGAGAAAGCACAGATGAAAAGTCTGCTTCTGAAAGAGAATCTTTAGAGGAGGAATGTGATTTCTGTGTCTACGATGATATTCGGGATAAACTGATTCAAAATGGTGTAAAACCGGAAGAAATCGCTTATGTACATGATGCCAAGACCGAACAGCAGAAAGCTGATCCCTTTGACCGTGTGAATAAAGGCGAAGTGAGAGTTCTGCTGGGAAGTACAGGCAAAATGGGTACGGGTACGAACTGTCAGAAAAAGCTGATCGCATTGCACAATCTGGATATTCCTTGGCGACCGAGTGACCTGCAACAGCGAATTGGTCGTATCGAACGTCAAGGCAACCAAAATAGCGTGGCTCATGTTTTTAACTATGTGACAAAAGGCAGTTTTGATGCGTATCTCTATCAGACACTGGAAGCAAAACAACGTTTTATCGGACAAATCATGACTTCTAAAACTCCTGCAAGAACTTGTGAGGACGTTGACCAGCAGGCTCTGAACTATTCTGAAATCAAGGCACTTTGTACAGGTGATGAACGTATCAAGGAAAAGATGATGCTGGATAACGAGGTAAAGGAAC
>UMHJ01056481.1_pt1 | contig 11825 bp, 12 predicted proteins | sample 1965511 | NCBI WGS metagenome assembly UMHJ01 (sample SAMEA4836096, study PRJEB28245) | human gut metagenome | biome: gut microbiome; material: fecal sample | place: Denmark | collected 2008
TACACAGCTTGCCTTATTCTAAATTCATCGAACTCACGTTAAAAGTATTAGAATATAGGGGATTATCACAAAAATTCTCTACTTTTGTAATCGGATTGAGGCAACTCTTTCCAAGACATATTGAAAATAAGAGGCGTTATGTCTTCTTCTTGTATGTACGAAGCCTGAGAACCTTCAAACAATGGAAACAAGAGATGATATAATGGTCTTCACGCATATGCGTGGGGCTGTTATTCCCACATCTGTTTCCAAAGGTTTTCTCAGGGCCTGTACATTAAGAAGTGTGGCATACAGTTCCACGCTTCGTGCATTTTAATAATTTAAAGGCTTTCGTAGGGACTGTGGAGGCAGGAGGAATATAATATGAGTAAAACTGCTAAGATTGTCGTAACGATTATTGTTGTTTTTGCATTTTTCATGTTGTTTGCTTTGGTAAATGCCGGTAGAGAAGCATCGGGGCATAGCACTCCGGGAATTTTAGGGTTAATTCTCTTTGCTGCTGCTTATGGCGCAATCAGAGCCATATGGAAAAGTGGAAAAGATAAAAGTAAGGATAACAATAATGACTATCCTGATTCAATGCTTCAAAAATAAAGTATCGTACTATGTTCAAAGATTATTATAAAATCCTTGGCATAACCCAACAGGCATCTACTTCGGAAATCAAATCTGCTTATCGTGCGATGTCTATGAAATGGCATCCGGACAGAAATCCTGGGGTAGATGTGACTGCAATCATGCAAGATATAAATGAAGCCTATGCCATTCTTAAGGATGAGGATAAACATCGCAGGTATGATGAAGAATATGACAGATTTATCAGGCAATATCACGATGATTTGACTTTACATGAAGAAGACGGAAAAGACAATCATGAATCTGCAGATCAAAATCATTCGTCACGTTGGGAATATGACTATGATATTCAAGATGAAACCCTGAAAGAAGACATTAAAACAGCCAGACAATATGCAAAAGAACTCGTTGAAGAGTTTCTAAAATCATTTAAGGATGCATCTAAGAACGCTGCAAAGGGCGCATGGTCTGGTGCAAAAGGTTATGTGTATGTTGCCATAATTATGACATTGATTGGTGTTGTTATTAAAACTTGTCATTCTGCAAATGAACAGAATGTAGATTCATATTCAGAATTTTATGAACCGATTGACAGTTTCAATGCACAAGTGAATGAAGAAATTGCAAAACTTCCTGTTCCTATCAAGATTCTGCCTTCTTTTACAACGCCTGAAAATTGGACTAAATATGCAATAGACAATAATGCTTTTTCGATATCAGTTCCAAACACTGTAGAATTGCGTCATGAATACGACAGTTATACTCGCCAGTTGCAAGAATTGGGATTTGCATGTAATTCAGATAGAGTGGTATTCCAACAAAAAGGCCTTTCTCGTAAGAAAAAGGATGCCTATAATCACTATTGCAGGATTATTATTTTGCATACGACAGGAAATGCTGGTGATTTCCTTCACTCTTATGAAACAGAGTATATCGACTATGAAACAAAATCATTTTTGAAAGATTTGGTTTTGTCGGAATTGGGTCCAGCATACAAGTTGTTGGATGAGCCAGATTATGAATGGATATGCATTGGAACTATGAATGCAATAGAAATCAAATATCGCAGAAGTGGAAGTAACGGGAATACAACGGCATGTACCATGTATTTACTTTTCAATTATGACGAAATGGTAAAAATGATTGTATCTTATCATGAACAAGAAAAAGATATATGGTTACCAGATTTAGACAATGTAATTAGAACTTTTAAATGGAATTGATACATGAAAAGAATAGTATGTTTGATAGCTTTCTTCCTGTTTGTTACGCATTACGCATTAGCACAGGTTTTGTATATTTATGGGGGAAAAGACCATGATGTCTATTTAGGAAAATTGAATGCAAGCGAATATGATTCCGAATCTATATGGAACGAATATGGAACGTATGGAAACGAATATAATTCAAAATCTATATGGAATGAGTATGGAACGTATGGAAGTGAATATAGTTCATGCAGCCCTTTTAATGCTTATGCAACCTATCCACCTGTATTGGTGGATTCAAAAGGAAATTTTTATGGATATTTCACGATCAACAAATATAAAAGTAATCGAGCGGATTTTGATCTGGTAAACATTATATGCGAATATTATGAATATATACGTGAAGATGTGAGTGATTGGTACAATAAGATATTTGATTAGGTACAAACGATATTTGCTGGGGTTGGGAAGATGTCAATGCCAAAACAAAAGCATTAAATGATACAATCTGACATTTAGTTACATCTACCTCGGTGAATAAATCTATCATTTTGTTAGGATGGTATTCCTTTGCTTGAAAATATAAGAATACCTTTTGTTATTCAATTTGATTGCGTATCTTTGCACTCATAAGAGTTGTTTGACAGAAATACACTGCAAATCGCAGAAATGGCGACTGTCGCCAAGTCATTACCTCGTTCTTTGAAAAATACTCATAAGTGGCTTATTTATAATATATTTCTATTTATATATCGAATTTTGTATAAAAAGTTGCCAATCCAGTCTACCGCAAGGCGGAAAAATAAAGCGAGCGGGTAAAGTATTATTGCCTTGAGGCGTGGGTGCGGCCTAGCCTCTTCACGTTCTTGTGGGTCGCCGCCTTGCGGAGCGTGGCTCCTGGCGGTTCGTCCTTCATCTCCTGTCTGTGGTTTACCCGTTTGTCTTTGTGGTTTTGCTTGCCGTATTTAGGTTTGCGATAAAGAAGGTCCAAGTCTGCTCGCGACAGACATCGACGACTAGCTTGGGATTAAAGACTTGCGATGCCGTGGTTTTTCTCCTGGCCTCCATGTGGCGCGGCCTCCCTCTAGGCTATTTTCTTGTCAAGAAGCCCTTGGCTTCCAGTCTCTGGCCTTGACGCACCGTCATGTCGGCTGGTCTCGCGGCATTGTGGCAATATTTGTCCGCCTTACAGGTAGACGTCGCAAAGTTAGCGATTTTTCTCGGATTTCACGCCAATCGCTTTGTCCTTAACCTTTTTAGGACTTGCCCGTAGCCATAAACCCAAATCGTTCATTAGATCGCCCAAGGTCTTTTTCCTTTCTTGCGTGCAGCTCTTTGGGCATCTTGTCCACTTCTGTCGGTGTCTTGCTTCCCGGTTTGCCTCGACGTAGCCCGCTACGCCTTCAGCAATCCGGAAAACAATACGCAAGACAGCGGTGAACAATCTACCCAAAGTCAATGACCGATTTGGGAAAAAAGTGAAATGAAAGCGCATTCTGCCGCACTGGCGCGGAAGAAAGAGCGGGTTGGCGACCCCGCGAAATTCCGTCTTCGGGGAAAATAACTTGTTTTGTTACCCAAAATAAGTTATTTCGCTCCTCAAAATAACTTGTTTTGCCCTTCAAGATAACTTATTTTGCCGACCAAAACAAGTTGTTTTCGTTGACACAAAAAACTCACGCGCGCATATATATAAATGTACGCGCGCGTGAGGCTATTGTGATGGTGGATAAACCTATGGCGTAATGGGGCGGGAACTAATCCTTCACGGTGATGAGGAAATAGTTCTTCTTGCCTTTCTGCACCAACAGGTACTTGCCGTCTATTAAGTCCTCGGCCGTCACGGTGCGGTCGAAGGCTGTGAGTTTTTCCTTGTTGAGTGACACGCCACCGCCCTTCACCAGCTTGCGCATCTCGCTTTTGCTGGGGAAGATGTCCATGCCCTCTTGGCAGAACACGTCTATGGCGGGCTGTCCCAGTTGGCTCTTGTCCATCTCGTAGTGGGGAACGCCCTGGAACACGTCCAACAGCGTGGCCTCGTCCAGCTTTACCAAGCTGTCTTTGGTGGCTTTTCCGAAGAGAATGTTGGAAGCCTCCTTGGCCATGTCAAGGTCTTCCTGGGAGTGAACCAACAGGGTAACTTCTTCTGCCAGGCGTTTTTGCAGCACGCGGCGGCCTGGGTCTTGCTGATGTTCAGCCACCAGGTTGTCGATGGTAGGCTTGTCCAGCGAGGTGAATATCTTGATATACTTCTCCGCGTCATCGTCGCTCACGTTGAGCCAGAACTGATAGAAGGCGTAGGGAGTGGTGCGGTTGCGGTCCAGCCATACGTTGCCGCTCTCTGTCTTGCCGAATTTCTTGCCGTCAGCCTTGGTGATGAGCGGGCAGGTGAGGCAGAAAGCCTCGCTCTCGTTGCCTAGCGTGCGGCGTATCAGTTCCGTTCCCGTGGTCATGTTGCCCCACTGGTCGTTGCCGCCCAGTTGCAGCTTCACGCCGCGGTGCTCGTAGAGATAGAGGAAGTCGTAGCCTTGCAGGAGCTGGTAGGTGAACTCCGTGAAGGAAAGGCCGTCGCGCGCCTCGCCGTTGAGGCGTTTCTTCACGCTGTCTTTCGCCATCATGTAGTTGACGGTGATATGCTTTCCCACCACGCGGGCGAAGTCCAGGAAGGTGAATTCCTTCATCCAGTCATAGTTGTTGACCATCTCCGCCTTGTTGGGAGCGTCTGTGTCGAAGTCCAGGAACTTGGCCACCTGGGCCTTGATGGCCTCTTGGTTGTGGTAAAGTGTATCCGCGTCCAGCAGGTTTCGCTCTTGGCTCTTGCCCGAGGGGTCACCTATCATGCCCGTGGCTCCACCTACCAGGATGAAGGGCTTATGGCCGCAGCGTTGCAAGTGGCGCAGCATCATGATGCCACAAAGGTGGCCTATGTGGAGAGAGTCTGCCGTGGGGTCAGTGCCCAAATAGGCGGAGACCATCTCTTTTTCCAGCAATTCTTCGGTGCCAGGCATGATTTGGGCCAGCATGCCGCGCCATTTCAGTTCTTCTACGAAATTCTTTGCCATCGTTATGTTTTTGTTTTTTGATGTTTTTTCTAGATATACATAAATTGGAATAAGTCAAGGAACGGGGTCATAGCCCGAGCCTCCCCAGGGATTGCAGCGCAACAACCGCCAAATGGCCAAGGCCAACCCCTTGACGGGACCATGCTTGATGAGCGCTTGCTTGGCATATTCGGAACAGGTAGGGGTGAATCTGCATGAGGGTGGGGTATAGGGGGAGACGCATCGCTGATAGAAGCGGATGGGCAGCACAAGCGCCCAAACTAGAATCCTGGACAACCAGCGAAACATTCTCATATGCGTTCGCTCAATTTCTGTAACAGCCGTGTCGCTTTTTCTTCCACGTAAGCGGAGGACAAAGGCTTGTCTCCCTGCCAGATGAAGGCCACGAGCAATGTCTTGTCTTCCTTTTCCCGCATCGCTTCCCACAACAACTGCTTGTGCTTGCGATACGCCTCTCTCACTTGTCGTTTTGCCCGGTTGCGGTCTATGGCATGCTTGAAGTGGCGTTTGGATACGCTGACCATCATCTTGGCTGGGACTTCTCTTGGCTGCCTAGGTATCAGTAGCCACACCGCACGCAGAGGGAAAACGGTCATGGAATGAGCTTCGCTGCCAGAGAAAAGCCTGGAGGTGAGCCTTACGCCATGCAGGCGTTCTTCCTTGGATAGGGTGAACTTAGCGTCGGCATCCATGATGGGAAGGGGATTATTCGTTTTGCTTGCGCAGATAGTCCCTTAGCGCGCTCGTCATGGAAGGGAATTTCTCGGAGGGAGCCTCCAAGTCCAGCCGCAGTCCTTCTTCTGCTATGGTCTTCGCGGTAGCTGGGCCAAAGGCCGCGATGCTGATGTCTCCCTGCTGGAAGTTGGGCAGGTTTTTGCGCAAGGCCTTTACGCCCGTGGGGCTGAAGAATACGAGCATGTCGTAGTTGAAGTTCTCGGCCTCCTCGGGAGTGAAGTCATTGCTTACCGTGCGGTACATCACGCACTCACGATGGATAAGCTTTTTCTCGTCCAGCTTGCTGGCGATTTCGTCGTTGTGTACGCTGCTCAGCGGCACCAGGTATTTCTCGGTCTTGTGTTTTACCATCTGGGGCAGCAGCCCGTCTATTTTTCCCGTGGTGCCAAAGAACACCTTGCGCTTGCGGTATTGCACATATTTCTGGATGTAGAGAGCCACGCTCTCGATGACGCAGAAATATTTCATCTCTTGCGGGATTGTTACGCGCAACTCCTTGGCCAGGTTGAAGTAATTGTCTACGGCATGGCGCGAGGTGAATACCACGGCCGTATAGTCCAGCAGGTTGAGTTTTTGCTGTCGGAACTCCTTATTGGAAAGACCTTCTACCTTAAAGAAAGGGCGGAACACGCATTCCACTCCAAACTCTCGTTCCAAGTCGAAGTAGGGTGACTTCTCACTTGTGGGCTTTGGCTGAGACACCAAAATCTTCTTTATCATCGTAGTCAAAAGTTTATTCTCAAATATTGGCTCACCATGCTGAGGCTTCCAGCGAGCGCAAGCAAGGGTATCACTTCAAGGGCGCAAAAGTACAAAAAAATCTGCAGAAAAACCCCCGTTTTCTTGAAAAAGATGGTTTTGCACTTATAAATTGACAAGATCTTGATGAAAATAAGGATAAAAGCCACACAAACACCTGCTATACGCATGGGTAACGAGAAGTAGGCCACGAGCATGATGACAGGAAAAAGCAACGCGCCTTCCAGTGCCACCAGGAACAAATATGACTTCAGCCACTGTTCGTTGTCCCTGCGATCAAAAAACACGCTGTTCACTATGGCGAAAAGAGAGAATTTCAACAAGAAGTAGGCCATCACTATGGCCACGCAGATGCCCATCACCCAATATTCGGGCAAGACATAGGTGGCGGGGCCGCTACCTTGGGAGTAGAGAAAGTAACCTATACCTAACATCAGGCAGGTAACCACTACGAAAAACAGCTGGTAGCGGAATTCCTCAGAGGTCTCGTTGAGGGTCAATTTCTCTGAGCTGCCCGTAGGGAAGAAACGTTTTACTTGTTGCGCGATCAGCTGGCGGGAACGTGAGATGGCCAGCGATGCCAATATGAAACATAGTATCAATACGCTGGATACCCAGCTGTCTCCCGCTACGGTATAGGGAACAGGGTCGCCGGAAACACCTTGCGACCTGCCCGCCACTTCTGGATGGAACATGGAGTCTGTGGAGAAAAAAGACTCGGTGTAGTATAGATGGGGAATGCTGAAATCTTTCAGGGTCTTCCCCTTGGAGTGCCCAGGCAAGTGCAAGGTGTCTGGGCATTTGCTCCAATGGGTGATAGGCTCAGGGGTGATGTTCGCCCTTACCGCCGAATCTTGTTGGGCAGGCGTAGCGTCCGCTGGCAACTGCTCGATGATGTCACCCGCGGTAAGCGGTCTGCTGTTTTTTGCCTTGACTGCGGGGGCGGCGGGAATGGGTGACACTTGCGTCACCGTGTCAATGAGCGAAGTCATTTATGCCAGTCCGAAAGCCTGCTTAAAGGTGTCTACCAAGTCTAGCTTTTCCCAGGTGAACAATTCCACTTCCATGGTCTTGTTCTCGTTGTAATGGCTGGTGAAGGCTTTCTTCACTATCCTGTTTTCCCTGCCCATGTGTCCATAGGCGGCTGTCTCCAAGAAGATGGGTTGACGCAATTTAAGCCTACGCTCTATTGACTTTGGCTTCAGGTCATACAGTTCCTGTATGCGTTGGGCAATCTCGCCATCGGTCATGTTTACGTGGCTGCGTCCATAGGTGTTGACATAGACGCTTACGGGTTCGGCTTTGCCGATGGCGTAGCTCACTTGCACGAGCATTTCGTCCGCTACGCCAGCGGCTACCATGTTCTTGGCGATATGTCTTGCGGCGTAAGCGGCAGAACGGTCTACCTTGCTGGAGTCTTTTCCCGAGAAAGCTCCTCCGCCATGGGCTCCCCTTCCGCCATAGGTGTCTACGATAATCTTTCTGCCCGTGAGGCCCGTGTCTCCGTGCGGTCCGCCTATCACGAATTTACCCGTGGGATTTACCAGGTAATGCTCTTTGCCGTCGAATAACGCCAATACTTTTTCGCTCAATTGCGCTTTCACCCTTGGCATGAGGATGTTTTCCACGTCTTGTCTTATCTGGTTGAGCATGGCCTCGTCATTGTCGGAGCCGTCTTCTTTCTTGATGAAGTCGTCGTGTTGGGTGGAAACCACGATGGTGTGTATGCGGCGGGGTATGTTATCGTCGCCATATTCCACGGTCACTTGGCTCTTGGCGTCCGGGCGCAAGTAAGTCATTTGCTTGCCTTCCTTGCGTATGGCGGCCAGTTCCCGCATGATGAGGTGAGCCAAGTCTAGCGATACGGGCATGTAGTTGCTGGTTTCGTTGATGGCGTAGCCAAACATCATGCCTTGGTCTCCCGCTCCCTGTTCCTCGTCAGTTTCCCTGTCCACGCCGCGGCTTATGTCGTCGCTCTGTTCGTGGATGGCGGTCAGGATGCCACAAGACTTACTGTCAAATTGGTATTCTGCCTTGGTGTAACCGATGCGTTCTATGGTTTTGCGGGCTACGGTCTGCAGGTCTATATAGACTTGGGAGCGCACCTCTCCCATTATGATTACTTGGCCAGTGGTGCAAAAAGTCTCTATGGCGCAACGGGCTTGTGGGTCGTAGGCCAGGAACTGGTCTAGCAGGGCGTCAGAGATTTGGTCACAAACTTTATCGGGATGTCCTTCCGACACGGATTCTGAAGAAAATAAATAGGGCATATCTTTTTTGCGCGCAAAGTTAGGCATTTATTTCCATATCACCAATAATTCCCGTTAATTTCGTGAGTTATCTTCTTCCCTTTTGCCAGTATCCTTGTCATGTTGGTTGCGAGGGTGATGCTCCAAGATCTCCCGTCTCAGGTCAGAGGTTTCCATGTGTGTGTATATCTCGGTAGTGCCTATGTCTTCATGGCCGAGCATATCCTGAATGGCTCGCAGGTCGGCTCCGCCCTTCAGCAAGGCGGTGGCGAAGGAGTGGCGCAGCGTGTGGGGGGAGATGACTTTCTGTATGCCCGCCTCTCGCGCTTGCTTCTTGATCATGATGAGTATCATTACCCGGGTGAGGTGAGCGCCGCGGCGGTTGAGAAACACGTAGTCTTCCTCTCCGGGCTTCACTTGCATCAGGTTGCGATCCATAAACCAATAGCGTAATTCCTTGATGGCACGCTCGGAGATGGGCACCAGCCGCTCCTTGTTCCCCTTGCCTATCACTCTCACGAAGCGCTCTTCCAGGAAGAGGTCGCTTAGTCGCAGGTTGACCAATTCCGAAACGCGCAGTCCGCAAGAGAAGAGCACTTCGATGATGGCTTTGTTGCGTTGCCCCTCCCATTTGCTCAGGTCGATGCTGTTTTCGAGCATGTCCACCTCCTCCAATGAGAGGTATTCGGGCAAGTGCTGGCCTATCTGGGGGGAGGGAAGCAACTCCGTGGGGTCGTCTTTAATATATCCGTCCAGTTGCAGGAAGCGGTAGAAGGAGCGCACGCCGCTCAGTATCCTGGCCTGTGAACGGGCGGAGACGCTGTCGTGCAGGCTGGCGGCGAATCGCTCCAGGTCTTCCAGCCGCATGTCCACCAGCCTGATTTCTTGCTGGTGGCAATAAGTGGTCAGGTAGCTCAAGTCGTGTTGGTAGGCCAAGAGCGTGTTCTTCGAGGCGTTGCGCTCCAGTTTCATGTAGCGGACGTATCGTTCCAGCATTTCCGTTTCCTCCCCTCGCGGCGGATTTCCTATGTGCTTCGTCTCTTGTGGCATGGTTCTGCGTGTGTTGGCCGAGAAGGGCATTTGTCCCTGGACGTATGCCCTTGGGCGCGAAGGTACGAATTCCTTCCGACGTGGCAAAGACATTTCCCGGGCTTTTCGCTTGCCGTTCCGAAAAATATGCTTAACTTCGCGATGACATACCAACAACCAAACCGAGCGATGAAGATACAAATCATCAATGGTCCCAACTTGAATCTGTTGGGCGTAAGGGAGCCGGGCATCTATGGCAGCGATTCTTTTGAGAGCTATCTGCCTAAGTTGCGCGAGAAGTATCCCCACGTGGAGATAGCGTATTTCCAAAGTAACTGCGAGGGAGCCTTGATAGACAAGATGCAGGAAGTGGGCTTCTCCTTCGACGGCATCGTGCTCAACGCCGGCGCTTATACCCACACCAGCGTGGCTTTGCACGACTGCATCCGCAGCCTGCGCTGCCCCGTGGTGGAAGTGCATATCTCCAATGTCCATCAAAGGGAGGAGTTCCGTCACCATTCTTTCATATCCGCGGCCTGCAAGGGAGTGATTTGTGGCTTCGGCCTGGCTTCCTACGACCTGGCCATCGCGGGTATCCTGGCTGGGAAATGACATGACCGAAACAGAGCAATTAGACCGTTACATAGAGAGCCATATAGAGCCTGAGGGCGACTATCTGTATAGGCTGTGGCGCGCTACGAATATCCACACCATCCACGGGCGCATGGCCAGCGGACATATACAAGGCAGATTGTTGCGCATGCTGGTGAAGATGGTTCGCCCAAAGCGTGTGCTCGAGGTGGGGACTTTTAGCGGTTATAGTGCCATTTGCCTGGCCCAAGGGCTGCCCGAAGACGGCAAGCTCTACACTTTCGAGATAAACGACGAGATGGAAGACTTTACCCGTCCGTGGATAGAGGGCAGCGACGTGGCCGACAAGATAGACTTCCGCATAGGCGACGCCATACAGGAAGCTCCCAAGCTGGGCGTCATTTTCGACATGGCTTTCATTGACGGCGACAAGCGGCACTACGTGGAGACCTACGAGATGACGCTGGGCGTGTTGCGCCAAGGCGGTTTCATCTTGGCGGACAACACTTTGTGGGACGGCCATGTGATAGACCCCGCCTACGATCATGACCATCAAACCCAAGGCATTCGTGCCTTCAACGATCTGGTGGCCAATGATACGAGGGTGGAAACGGTCATCCTCCCCATCCGCGATGGCCTTACGTTGCTAAGGAAACGATAGACGTTTTCGGGAGATGGTTTTATACTGCGGCTATGAAATATCTGATTATTAGTTTGTTCTTGTTTCTGTGGGGACATTTTCCCTTAAGCAGCCATCCTTGCCATATTGGCACGGAAGAATGCAATAATATTGTATCAGGACAAAAGGACAGTGTGTTGCGTGAGCGTATTTACTCGAATAGATTTGAACGTATCAGCATAGTACACGCAAGAGAAGAAAGCTTAACAGACTTGAAACGAGCCGAGTTTTGGGAAACTAACGAATATGCCACGAGACAAAAAAATATATTTGAGCAAATGGAATATAACATCATAAAGCAAATTCCTGCTCGAATATTAAACAAGGCTTTGAAATATAAGGTTAGCACTATTGTTTGTAAATTAATTATCACGCCGCATGATGGTCTTGTTAAAAAAGTTTCCTTCCAGACGGAATACAAGATTTCATCATATTTTACAAACGAGGATATCTTGAACTTTGAGAACATTGTATTAAACACAAAATTTACGCCAGAACATTTAACTACTGGTGATTTTGTGGTGTATTATTGGCCTATTCATCAAAAAACAATAAAGGAATATCTTGATTCCAAGAAATAACCCATAATGCAGTGAAACATATATATTACTTAAACAACCGAGTATGAGACTTGTTGGAAATTATCTTATATTAGTGTTATCTCTTATTGTCCATCCTCTTGTTTCCCTTGGTCACATGAGCTTTCAGATGACCTGTAAGGATGGTGAGTATTTTAGAGATCAAGCACTTCCACGGGAGTTATCCGGTGGGCACAAGGAAACCAGGCAAAATAATGAAGATACCTTCATTGGTCGATGAAAGCGTCTTCGTTGGCTTGCGAAGATACCTTCGCGGAGCGATGAAGGTATCTTCATCTTAAAGGGTGTCAGTGATGTGACTATGACTGAATTTACTTCACAGATTATTTGTTTATTTA
>UMHJ01036570.1_pt1 | contig 11700 bp, 5 predicted proteins | sample 1965511 | NCBI WGS metagenome assembly UMHJ01 (sample SAMEA4836096, study PRJEB28245) | human gut metagenome | biome: gut microbiome; material: fecal sample | place: Denmark | collected 2008
TTCCGAAGGTGCTGCAGGTTACGACTAAGTAATCTCTACAGACCGCGACTGCATCACAAACAAAGATTATGATTCCGTAAACAAGAATCAGGTTCAGACCTCTACTACATTCAAATATGTACAGCAGGGAACCTACTACGCATACTGCCACGCTTGGAAACGTGATGAGAACGGTAAGAAAGTATTCAGCGACTGGTCAAACGCATACCCATTCGTTGTATCCGCAATCACACCGGATGCTCCAGTTATCACAAACGTTAAAGTAAGCGGATCTACTATTAAAGTAACATACAAAGCAGCTGCAAATGCAACTGGTTACGATGTAGTACTTGGAACATCCTCCAAGAAAGAAAACGGTGAGACACGTCCATACCACTATGGCGATCACAAAGTACTGAACCTCGAAGAAGGTACAGTAACAGCAACATTCAAGAAGGTACCAAAGGGAACATGGGTAGTTGGAATGCATGCATTCAACAGAACATCCGAAGACGGAAAGAAAGTCTTCAGCCCATGGTCAAACCTGAAAAAGGCTACTGTTAAATAATCCATTTGGGTAATTAATACAGATTCCTAAAAAGAAGGCTCCGGTCATTGCGACCGGAGTCGTTCTTTTTATATGCTTTTTTCCACACTCCCAGACAATTACATGATATAATCAACATACAGAACCATCACTTAAAATATCTCTATATGAAAGGAAGTCATGTATGAAGAAAAGGAAATCATGTTTTATCTGGCTCTTGTGTATTCTTCTCTTAGTCACAGCTTTGCCTGCTGTAGATTTTACAGATGTCCAGGCAGCATCTGTCAGCAGTACTTTCACCGGATGGAAAACCTACGGTGGAAAAAAATACTATTATAAGAATGGCAAAAAGCTGACAGATCTGCACAAAATCGGCAAGTATTATTACTGTTTTGCCGCAGACGGTACTATGCTTACAGGGTGGCACCGTATTCATAATCGTTTCAGGTATTTTGGCAAACAGACCGGAAGAATGCGTATCAATCAGACTGTAAATGGACGAAAGATCAACAGTAAAGGGGTCTGGACTCCTGTTGTTGTACTGGATCCGGGGCATTCTGCTGTCGTTGCCGGTGGTTATGAACCTCTTGGGCCTGGTTCCAGCCAGCTGAAAGAGAAAGATACGTCCGGAACCCAGGGTGTTGCTACAGGTGTGGAGGAATATAAGCTCAATCTGAGCATTGGCCTTCAGCTAAGAACCCTTCTTCAGAAAAGAGGGTTTAAGGTAGTAATGACCAGAACCAACAGTAAAGTAGCTCTCAGCTGTATTGACCGCGCAAAAGTGGCAAATAAGGCAAACGCGGATGCGTATATCCGTATCCACGCCAATGGAAGTGATAATTCCTCTATCAGTGGAGCACTGACTATTTGTACAACCAGAAACAGTCCTTATATTTCATCTATGTACAGAAAAAACAAAGCTCTCTCTGAGGCTGTGCTCAATGCATATGTGTCAGCTACAGGATGCAGAAAAGAATACGTCTGGGAAACAGACTCTATGACCGGAAACAACTGGAGCAAAGTTCCGACAACGATCATTGAAATGGGATATATGAGCAATCCCTCCGAAGACCGCCGTATGCAGCAAAGTTCTTATCAGAAAAAAATGGTACGGGGAATTGCAAATGGAATTGAGAATTACCTGATCAAATAGCCTTGCTTTTGTGTCGTAGACAGTTTATACTGGACTGAATGGGTATAAAAAATAATTTGGAGGATTTTTCAAATGAAAATTGCAGTAACATACGATAATGGAGAGATTTTTCAGCATTTTGGAAAAACAGAGTCTTTTAAAGTTTATGAAGTGGAAGACAACAAAGTAGTTTCCAGTGAAGTGATCGGTTCTAATGGTACAGGACATGGTGCACTTGCAAGTCTGCTTGCTGAGCAGGGTGTAAATGTTCTGATCTGCGGTGGTATCGGCGGTGGTGCTCAGACAGCTCTCACAGAGGCAGGAATCGAATTATGCGCCGGAGCTCAGGGAAATACTGACCAGGCAGTTGAAAGCTATTTAAAAGGTGAATTAGTGTCTTCCGGAGCTAACTGCGACCATCACCATCATGAAGAAGGTCATTCCTGCGGCAGCCATGAGGAGGGACACTCCTGTGGAGACAGCTGTGGTAGCGGCTGCGGTGGATGTAGCGGATCACAGCCACAGCTTACAGGACGCAATGTAGGAAAAACCTGCCGCACACATTACAGAGGAACTTTCAATGACGGAACACAGTTTGATTCTTCTTACGACCGTGGCGAACCGCTGGAATTCATCTGCGGTGCAGGCCAGATGATCAGAGGGTTTGATGCTGCTGTAGCTGACATGGAAGTTGGTCAGATCATTGATGTTCACCTTATGCCTGAAGAAGCATACGGTATGGCAGATCCAAACGCTATCTTCACTATGGAAATCGCCCAGCTTCCAGGTTCCGAAGATCTGACAGTTGGCCAGCAGGTATATCTGTCAAATCAGTTCGGTCAGCCATTCCCTGTTAAAGTGACAGCTAAAGATGAGAAAAACATTACATTTGATGCAAACCACGAAATGGCTGGAAAAGAACTTAACTTCAAGATTGAATTAGTAGAAGTGAAATAAGACAAATACTCAGGGCAGCCTCCCGGCAAAGATTTTGCCGATGAGACTGCCCTGTTTTATACTTTATTTACTAAAGTGATAGTGCTTTTTGTAGTTTTATAATTTACGAGTAAAGATTTATCGTTTTTGTGGGCTTACTGTATATTCGCTTACCGTTTACTGTCTTAAAAGCTTTTACATAATAGTTATAAACCCAGTACATGCCTGTCTGGGAATCATAAGCTTTTGTGTCTTTCCAGGTTGAGACAGAGGATTTCACTGTTTTGGCTGCAGAACCATTGCGGTAAATTACATATCCGGAAGCACCGGCTACTTTTGTCCAGGAAACCTCTGTACCACCGTTACTCATTTTACATGAAACTTTAGATGGAGCCGGGACAGCAGCTTTTCTTGATTTCACCGCTGAAAATTTAGAATATTTGTTTTTTCCACTTGCGTTGGTTCCATAAGCACGGACTTTAAATGAATAGGTTACGCCCGGTACTACAGCTGCATCGAAACTGACAGCTCCTGTTTTCAGGGTTTTTATCCGCTTATAAGAAGACTGGGAATCTGTCTTGCAGTAAATCTGGTATCCTTTGGCACCCGGAACCTTTTTCCAGGTTAAATGTATTTGATCTGCAGATTTCTGGGAAAGTTTCAGCACAGGTTTTGTCAGTGGTGTGTTGTTCTCAGATACCTTTACCGTCACCTGACACTGGGTCTGAAAATCTCCGGCAGAAGCAGTGATTACTGCCTGACCATAACCGTTCCCCTGAATGGTTCCATCCTCTGAGACAGACGCAACCCCAGGATTACTGCTTGTCCAGACCACATCTTTTACATCATCAGAGTTAGATGGTGTAAAGGAAGGTGTGAGTTTTTGTGTATTTCCTTCGTCAATTGTCAGATTTGTCTGGTTCAGAGCAATTCCATTAAGTGGAGTTGTCACTACGGGGATTTCATACAGGTATGTGCGGGAACTGTCATAGTTGCCGTTATCATAATTTCCGGATACCCATACAATATTACGTCCCCATAAGATCGGCTGGGAATCCGTCTGGATCGTTACATTCTTGTATAACTTGGATAATATTACGTTTTCGGAAGCATCCATAAGGAGATAATGCAGAATACTCTGTTCTGAGGTTTCCTCTGAGAAAAGGACTGCGTACTGATTATTTCCTACGGGGATAAGTTTTGGTTCTGTCAGAGTTATTTCTGCTCCTGACGGTGAATACTGAGTGAGCCAGATAAATCTGGAAGCCATACTGTTCTTATCTGTGATTATCATAAAGATATTTTTGTTAAGATTCTCATATCCGGTCTGTCCATTCACAGCAAAACCATGGGGAACAGACTTGCCTACTGTGATCAGATTATTTCCTGCCAGAGAAAATCCGGTTACCTCGCATCCGGTATAATTATCACCTGTAGCCCCCATAAAAGGAAAGATATTTACAGCATGATCCTGGGCAATATATCCACCGGAATATGCGGAGAAGGAGGACAGGATCAGACCTCTGTAATAGGCATCCCCATGATCCAGAAAATACACATGAGAGCCGTCATTTACAACAAACTGGTTAAAGGAATGGCTGCAATAAGGCATATCTGAATTAATAAGTGTCATATCCTGAGTGTTAATGACAAAAGTGATATCACTCTGATGATGTATCCCTTCCATCCCATACATTTCCCGTCCTGTATGGACGATCAGGGTAGAACCGATCTGGGTCATGCGCAGGGAAGCAGCGTCAAAAGGAATGTAGATTCCTTCAAACATATTTGTATATCCGCCACCAATGTCCGTTGCACCAAGCAGTTTCCAGGCACGGCTGTATTTAAGGATTCGGACAGCCGTTATGCTGTTGTCTTCGTTCAGATTCTTCTGCCCTGCTGCAACATAAAAGTTCCCGTCTGGTGCAGCATAGAATCCTCCCCACAATGGAAGCGGAAGCTTTACTGTTGTTACATTGGTAACATTAAGATCGGAATTGCAGACAGCATCGTATAAAGTCTGATCTTTCCAGGCAACAATATGAAGATTTCCTGCCTCATCTGTATAATAAGAAGTATATTCAGGATTTGCCCAGTTCCAGCTGTAAGATCCGCTGTTGATTCCCATACCCTGAAGCTGGGAAAGAGCCTTTCTCCGACCAAAGGAAGACTTTGAGGAATAGGTGGAAGTACCAGCTGTTATTCCCTGACCTGCATTTGCAACCAACGTGTCCCCCTCCTGGACAGAAGGCATTTCCTTTTCATCCGAAAAGAAATCATCATCTGTCTGTTCCGAAGTAAACTCATCTTCAGTGTCATTGAACTCTCCATTGTTATCAAGCTCCTCAGGAACAGAAATTATATCTTCGTTTACCGCATTATCCGGGTCAGTAAAAATGTCTGTACCATATGCAGGAGCAACATTCATTAGAGCCATAGAAGAAGCCAGTAATAAAGCTAACAATTTCTTTTTCATCTTTCAAATCCTCCTTGGAAATAATGGTGGTTTTGTGTTGGAGTTGCCTTGTACCAAATCAGTGGTCTGATACATCGAAAGAATTATTCTTATATAATCAATATAGCACACAACTTTTGCAACGTCTATGACAGATTGTGTTGATTTAGTGCGTGAAATTGCCAGACATAAACTGCTCGGCACTAATCTTACTGGGGTAAGTCCAGCCACGGGTATTTACCGCCAAGTGTAGCGAACCACAAGTCGGTATCAGTAACGGTATGGATAATGATAAACGTAAACCGAAATTGTAAATCAAGAGGTTATGGAACGAAAGATTAGTGTCTTACCTCGGGAGACCCTACTCATCCTGCTATTATCCAATCCTGTTACTGGATAATCATACAGCCTAAGGGGGGGATTTTCTCCCCTACCCAGTTACATATATCAGTTCATTATAAAATGCTTAAATTTTTGTCTTGACAACTGAACCACTATAGTGCGTATACTATGGAGAAAACGAATGGGATGGTCCACTTTCGTTAAAGGATATGCTGGAAATCCCAGAGAAGATAAAGCAACTGGTATTGGACTATAGGATGAACTTGATTCAGGTGAGAACAAGTGATTCCCTGCGCTTCTGTAATTCAGATGTAAATATAGTATTTGATGTGAGCAGAAGCATTTATGCAAAAAAATTATGAGAAGATCAGGGAAATGTACCAGGATCAGGAGACCTCTGCAAGTCTTGGACTTGTGATAGGTGCAGTCACAGAATCGCAGCAGCTTATTGACCATGCTTTAAGATCAGAACAGGAAGGAGGGCCGATGAGTATGTGTAATGCATTGGAAGAATTAAGACGCGAAGGGGTGCTTGAAGGTCAGCGTGAGGGACGACTTGAGGGAATCCGTGCAACGATAAGAACCTGCAAAAAATTCAACATTAGTGAGGAGGATATAATCAGAAATATCATGGAAGAATTTTCCTTATCACAGGAAAAAGCCTCTGGTTATGTAAAGAAATATTAGTAGATTGTGAATTACTCGGTAACTGAGTTACCAGAGCATCTGAAGATGAAACATACAGAGAACAATTATATAAAGAGTTTAAAATCTAGCCAGTGGTTTCTTTATGCCAGAATCGGAACTGTCAGCTATGTAAAAAATACTGGTAAACCAGTACGGAGAGTCTTTGATCATATTGGTCAAAGGCTCTTTTTTGTACAAAGAAGAACCTCGGTCGAAATGATCTATTTCGATGAGTCTTTAGACTCCAGTGCCGGTAACAGACCCTTATAGGGTCAAAGCAAACCACCGGCTAAGCCGGTGGTTGTGATTTAGGGACTTATTTCACAGACCCTTTCTTTTTAGGAATCTGTGAGTATGTAAATAAATTGTTTATTAACAATACCTGAAAGTTATCGATATGTGTGACTCTTAATAAATTATTTCTTTACATAGATTTCGATTTTTTTAGTTTTGACAGAGCAGGAACCTGTTGTTACCATTTTGTATCCTGCTGGTACCGGAACTTCACTGGCTTTAATAGATGTAGCTTTTTTATCGACAACGATTTCTCCAGTAGCAACAATTTTGTTTGTTTTTGCTAATCTATAAATAACTTTAATTGTTTTTCCTAATTTTTTAACCTCAACAGTTACTGTATTATTTTTGGAAATTTTTAATTTGGAACCAGTTGTTACAATCTGATATCTGTCTGGTGCTGTGATTCTGCTCATATTAACATATTTGGCAGTAGCTACTACAGAAAGTTTCTTACTGCTGACAACTTTACCAGATTCTTTAAAAATAACAGTTACAGATTTTTTATTCTGGTCTACAGTAATATAAACTTTGTTATTTTGGGAAATTTTAATGTCACCAACGATGCCAATTGTATATCCATCTGGTGCTGTTAATTTGCCAGTGTTAATATAAGTAGCATCTTTATCAACAGTCATAGGAGCTGTCTTGATGACATTTCCTTTTCTATCCTGATATACAACAGTAATTCCTTTTGTTGTAACTGCTTTACGAACAGCAGCGTATACATAACCATCATTGATTGCAAGATCGCCAGATAATACCAATTCATAGCCTTCTGGTGCTGTAAGTTTGCTGGTATTTACAGATGTAGCATCTTTATCAACAGTGAACTCTACTTCTGCAATCTGTTTTTTTTCTTCTTCAGAATAGTAGTTGATTTTTACAGTTTTAGTAGTAGCTACTTTGCGAACAGCAGCGTATACATAACTATCATTGATTGCAAAATCGCCAGATAATACCAATTCATAGCCTTCTGGCGCTGTAAGAGAACTTGCGTTTACAGATGTGGCATCTGCAGGAACTTGCATCGGTTCTTCTTTAACCTGTGCATTTGCCTCTTCATCATAGAAATTAATATATATAGTTTTTTGAGCTGCTACATTAGCACTATCAACATCAGCAGAATCAAAAGCTTCTGGTGAGGCATCAGTTCCATCAGAGAATACGCTGACGTCAGAAGCTGCTACAGGTACAACGCTGGTTCCTGCTACGCAGGCAGCGAGCATTAAAGTCATAATTTTTTTTCTACGTTCTTTTAATCCCATATTCTTTTTCTCCTTCATTATCTGGAAAACATATTTCTTTTGCATTGCAAGAATGGGGCATAATCATGAATTATGCCCCGTCTTGCCTGTTGGAATCTTATATAAAATTACCCAAATGGATTATTTTACAGTGATCTTTTTAAGATTGGACCATGGGCTGAATACTTTCCTGCCGTTTTCGGAAGTTCTGTTGAATGCATGCATTCCTACTGTCCAGCTTCCTTTTGGTACATTCTTAAATGTAGCTGTTACTGTACCTTCTTTGAGGTTCAGGATCTTGTGATCGCCATAGTGGTATGGACGAGTCTCGCCGTTTTCTTTCTTGGAGGATGTTCCAAGTACTACGTCGTATCCTGTTGCATTAGCAGCTGCTTTATATGTTACTTTTACAGTTGTTCCGCTTACATTTACGCTTGTGATGATCGGAGCATCCGGTGTGATTGCAGATACAACGAATGGATATGCATTTGACCAGTCGCTGAATACTTTCTTACCGTTTTCATCACGTTTCCAAGCATGGCAGTATGCATAATATGTTTCCTGCTGTACATACTTAAATGTAGTAGATGTACTAACCTGATTCTTGTTTACAGAAGTATAATTTTTATTTGTGATGCAGTCACGATCTGTAGAGATTACATAATCGTAACCAGCAGCACCTTCAGAATCACCGGAAAGGATGACTGTTGCTTGGTTTCCAGTAACATTTACTTTAGTGATCATCGGAGCATCCGGTTTTTCATCTTCTGCTTTTCCGTCTGCAACTACTGTCTTGGATCCTGTGTAGTTTTTGGATGTGCTGTTTGCTTTTACTGTATATGTTCCGTCAGTGTTCTTTTCAGAAGTATATTCTGTAGCCGGAACTGGGAGATATCCATTTAATACAGTTGTAACGCCATCTTTTACAGTTACAGTACAATCGTTGATGTTCTTCTTATCAACGCCCCATGTTAAGTTTGCTCTGGAATAAGCTGTACTGTCAACATCGTCTGTATCGAATGTTGCAACACCAGACTCTGTGTATCCGTTGATACCTTTGATTTCTACGCCGTAGATGTCTCCAACTGTTACATCGATAGGAGTTACAGTATTGCCATCTTTGTCGATTAATCTAAGTGTATAATCTTTGCCTTCAACTAATGTGCTTCCGCCAATCTGAATCAGTACTTCAGGTTTAACCGGAAGACCAGCTGCGTATGTAGCATTTTTAACACTTACATTCTTAGCAACAAATTCAACAGATTTGATTGTAAACGGGATATAAGCAACAACACCATTGATAATTGTTCCGTCAGAAGTAACAATTGTCTTGGTTCCTGCAAATCCTGTTCCTTCTTTAGCTACTGCATAGATATAACCAATGTTTTCTTTTCCTGCAGTTACTTTCTTACCTGTGATATTATCAGCGTATTTAATCTCGAAATCACTTTCTTTTGCAGTTGTCTTTACGCCATCATCAGTAACTTTTCTGATATTGCTTAATAATGCTTTTGCAAAAGTATGCTCATTTCCATCAAATGTGAATGCAGTCTGGCTGTTATGAACTACGCCGTTTACATTTCCATCAGCATCTTTATCTACATCTGCTGTATAAGCGTCTGTTACGTCAAATCCTTTGCTGTCATAAACGTTAAGAGTAGCTTCTACTTTTTCTTTTACGATATTGAAGCTTGCTGTGATGTTAGAACCTGTGAAGTTCTTGTTTCCATCTAATGGTTTCAGAACAACTGTTCCGACTCCGGCTTCAACGTTTTCGCCATAAGAAACGATTTCAAACTGGTTGGATACATCGTTTCCGTTTAATGTTGCTGTAAATTTACGAGGTCTTACCTGTTTTCCAGTGTAATCCTGATCAGCGATGGATACTTTTACATCTGCTGTGTTTGCAGCTGTGATTGTAAATGTTCCAGTTGCTTTTCCTGAATAGAAGTAGTTGTATCCCTGTACAGTGATTGTTCCAGTACCAACATTTACAGCATTGCTGATGCTTACTTCCTCATATTCAGCATCTTTATCGTTAACTTCACCCTTCTTGTAAAGAGCAATAGCACCGTCAAGCACTGCATAAGTAGGCTGGATCTTTCCACCTGTGTAAGTATAAGTAGAAGGTGTTGCAACAACCATAGCGTCTGTTAATTTCTTAGGTACGATTTCTGTCTTACCGCTTGCTGTAACAGTTCTTGTTTTGCCGTTTGTTGTTTTTAAAATATAGTTTGTGTTTGTAACAGTAACTTCTGTAATGATGTTGTTAAACAAGCCATTAGCGATATCTTTGTTTTCATATTCATATTTAACTGTGAAATCGCTGTCTGTGAGAGTTTTTTCTACTTTTTTGCCTGTTTCGTCTTTTGCTACAACTGTTACAGGAAGTTTATATTCGCCTGCTTCTGTAAGTGCTTTATTAATAGAAACATCATCCGGTACAGTTACATAATCAGCTTCAACTACCAGTGGTTTGATTAAGAACGGAATAGATACTGTCTGATCTTTGTATGTTCCGCTTGTAATCTTGATGTTAACGTAAGCGTTTGCTACTGGATTGTAATTTCCGTCATATACAGTTGTTGCATTTACGTTGTTTGTATATCCTGTGATTTCGTATCCGTCTGTTCCAAGATCTTCTGTCTTAGGAACACCAGTAGCGTTATAATACTGAATAACTAAATCGCCTAAATCGCTCTTGGAAGGTTTGATCTCATCGCCTGTATAAGGTGTTGTATACTGTGTTTTTGCAGATACAGCATTTAATGCAGCTGCAGTAGCAACAACAGTAAATGTCTGCTCACCTGTGCAGTTTCCACCGTCTTTTGCACGTACTGTAACAGTATATGTACTTCCGTTTTTAAATTCTGTAGCGTCTGTACCATCAGCGTTCTTTACGATGAGTGTATATTCTTTGTTGGAGTTTTTAATTGCAGAAAGGTCTGAGCCTTCTACACCTGTAAATGCCAGATAATTAGCTAAATCTTTTACAGCAATGCTTGTTGGAATCTGTCCGCTTAAAGTTTTCACTGAAATTTTTGTTCCTGCTGTAGAGAGATCACGTTTTGCAACGTTAACAGTTTCATTTGTTGTATAATACTCATCTGCATCAGTGAAGTTCTTTAATTTTGTTTTGTCAACATATACAACAACGGGGTAATCACCTACTTTTGTATATTCAACCTGAGCAGTTGTAACTGCAGCAGATAAATCAGCACCGCTTAATTTTCCATCAGCGCCTTTATTACTGGAAGCAGATTCTTTTAATGTAATGTTATCTTTGGAAATCTTAATAGCCTTACCTGTATACTGATAGGACTGTCCTTTTGTTGCTGTTGCAAGGATATCTCCTTTTGCATATGCTTTTGCTGTAACCTTACCGATTACAAGTTCAGCACTGCCTGTGTAAGCAGAGTCTTCTTTTGCTGTTACAGTAAGTTTGAATTCTTCTTTATTATTAGTTGCATTAGTTACAGATGTTTCATAAGCATCAGCAGCTACATTTGCTTTTTCAGAATCCAGAACAGTAAGTGCAACGCCGTCAGCTTCAGTAATAGTCTGAGCAAAACCGTTGTATGCTTTTGTTGTGGTTGCAGGTGTAGCAGTCACAGAATTTAAAGATCTCTTTTCTACAGCTACAGAAATACCTGTGTTAATGTCATAAAGAGTCTGCTGATTGCTGTCTACATCGTAAACATAAAGGGTTAATGTTTTTCCAGCCATGTCAGCTGTTGTATTTAAACTCATATCAGCTGCATCGTCTACTTTTCCGTTAGAAGATGCATATGCAATACCTTTTTCGTCAACCCAACGATACTGCCATCCACCTTCTACTTCTGATCCGTCAGTTTTAGTTACAGTACCACTGATAACAGATGCTCCTCCCCAAACAACTTTTTTGCTGTTTGCAGATAAGTTAAGAGTAATATCAGCTTCATTTACCATTACAGATGCTGGAGCTGCGTCTTCTGTATCGTCAACAACAGGAGCTTCTGCAGCGAACGCATCTGCTTCAGTAGCTACGGAAGCGTCAGTACCATCGCTGAACTCAGCAGCCCATACCGGCACATTAGAAGTA
>UMHJ01067979.1_pt1 | contig 11656 bp, 8 predicted proteins | sample 1965511 | NCBI WGS metagenome assembly UMHJ01 (sample SAMEA4836096, study PRJEB28245) | human gut metagenome | biome: gut microbiome; material: fecal sample | place: Denmark | collected 2008
AAAGGCTTTACAAAGAGGGGTGCTAAAATACCCAGGACTTTGTTACATCCAAGACAGTAAGAGTATAGCGTGGGTGACCATCGACAACACATTAGAATATGTCAAAGGAGATAAACAGATTACAGATGTAAAATGCATCGGATCAAATCTTATGTTTTTCTCTGGAGATAAACTGCTTTTCTCTTATGACATATCTATGACTGATGAAGATAAAGATCATATTATTGAAGAGGTCAAGAAAACAATCGGATTGGATAATTATGTCAAATCTTCTGAGCTTTCTACTCTTTTAGATAATATAATCGGTAATCTTGAAGATAAGTCCACTGTTGTAGACTATATCAACAGCTTATCTTATAACAAATTATTTGACGTACCTATTGTAAATCTTATAGGTACACTTACTGTTCCTGTGAAGATATCATCACTCGATGATGGTATTTATAAAGTAAAAGGCCAATGTATCATTGGCGGAAACAATACTACTGTTCAATCTTCTGCAGACGATGTTCTGTATCTTGTATCTCATGATGCTGATACTTCCAGCACAACAATCACAAAAATGCAAGGAAAATCTATTACATTGTATTTCATTCAGCAAGATGGTGGATATACGACTGATCGTTATATCACTGAAAGCTGGATTAATGAACAGAATTTTGCAAGTGCTGATTCTGTAAAAGAATATGTTTCAAATATTATTGAAGAAACTGTTCTGGATGTTTTAGATGAACATATTGACGCTGCTTTAGATCGAAAACTCGGAAGTATTGATTCCGAAGATTTAACAAATATATTTCAAGGAGGAAACTAATTATGGCAAAATTACAGTTCGCTACACTTTCTAATCTTCAGGAGTTTTTAAATCTGCATAACGTACAGATCGACTCTAAAATCAGTGAGGCTGTCAAAAACTCAATTAAAACAGTATCTCAGTCAGAAGACGGATACACACTTTATTTCTACACAAAAACTGCTCCAGTAACTATTGATGAAGCAGCATTTACTATTACTATTCCTCAGCCGACAGGAAAAGCTGACAAAGTAAAAGGTGCAGTAAAAGGTCATCTTGCAGGATTAGATGAAAATGGTAATCTGGTAGATTCTGGAAAGACTGCTGCAGATTTCGATGCTGCTGGCGCTGCTAACACAGCAAAAACAGAAGTAATGTCTTATGTTGGTACCATTCCTGCTGATGCAAAAGCTAAAAATGTAGTTGCTTATATCAAAGAAGCTGTTACTGCTGGTCAGTATGATGATTCTGCATTAAAAGCAAGCGTTGCTGCTAATACAGCAGCTATTGGAACACTGAATGGCACTGGTGACGGATCAGTAAAGAAAGCTGTTGCAGATGCAGTCGCTAAAATCGTCGCAGATGCTCCAGAAGCATATGATACACTGAAAGAGATTTCTGATTGGATTTCTACACATACATCTGATGCTGCTACAATGAATTCTCAGATCAAAACAAATAAAGAGGATATCACAAAGCTGAAGACTCTTATCGGTACTCTTCCAGAATCTGCTACATCCAAAGATATTGTAAGCTATATTGCTGAGTATGTATCTAAAGCTCTCGCAGACTCTGATCTTTCTCAGTATGCAAAAGCTGCTGATCTTGAAGCTGCTGTAGGAAGAATTGATACTATTGAAAAGAAATTACCTACATTAGAAGCTGCTGATAAAAAGAATGCAGAAGATATTACTGCTGTTAAAGGCAGAATGGATACAGCAGAAGGCAAAATTACTGCTGTAGAAAAAGATCTTGCTACTGAAAAACCGAAGATTGCTAAGAACACATCTGATATCACCGCTCTTAAAGGGCTTGTTGGAGATGGATATGAAGCAATTCCAAGTGCGTCTATCAAAGGTTTATTTACTGCGTAAAAATACAATTGATTTTATTGGGAGGAGGGCTGCAATGCTCTCCTTCTATTTTAAAAATAAAAATGGAAGGATGTGACTAATGCAAAATGAAAGAACAATTTCTTAATCTCACTGGATTAACAGAACTGGTTGGTTATTTGAAGACAAGTATAGCTAATCATAAAGAAATACTTCCATATGCTTCCAATAAGTTATTTCCGTCTGTTGGAGATATAAATACTATTTATATAAATACTGCTACGAATACTATTTATCGTTGGGATAGCTCAAGCAAAACTTATATTACTCTAGCAAAAGCCGTAAAGTCTGTTGCTATTTCAGAAGCTACTGAAAACGGAAAAATCACACTCACTGTAGATGGTAATAAAACTACTGTTCCTATTCATGGATTAGGATCTGCTGCATATACAAATTCAAGTGCTTACTCTCCTGCCGGGCATACTCATACAAAAGCTCAGGTAGGGCTTGGCAATGTAGATAATACTGCCGATGCAAATAAGAGTGTAAAACATGCAACTACTGCTGATAGTGCAACTACTGCAGGAACAGCTACAAATGTATCCGCTGGAGAAGGTACTGCTGATGCAGCTAGACATGTTTGGTTTTCTGACTCTACCACAGAGACAAAGCGAGCATACAGCGATAAGTTTAAATATAATCCTGTTACTAATAATCTGACGGTAAATGTTACAGGAAATGCTGCGACTGCAAGTAGTGTCGCATGGGGTAACATTACAGGAAAACCTTCTACCTATACTCCTTCTGCGCATAATCATAATGATTCAACTATTACTTCTCTCAACGCAAGTAAACTCTTTGGAACAATTGATATTGCAAGGCTTCCCCATGGAGCATTAGAACGTCTGGTTATTGTTGAAGATGATACTGCACGTTTTAAACTTACTACTGCTAATATTCAGCTTGGTGATACCGTAAAAGTAACTAAGACTGAAAAAATGTATTATGTTGTTGATGAGAGCAAATTATCTTCTGAGGCTGGTTATTCAGTATATACTGCCGGAACTGCTACTTCTGTACCATGGTCTGGAGTTACTGAAAAGCCTAGCAGCTATCCACCAGCATCTCATAATCATGATGAACGTTATTATACCGAGACTGAGATGAATAGTAAATTAGCTGAAAAAGCTACAAAAGTACATACGCATACTAAAAGTGAAGTTGGATTAGGCAACGTTGACAATACTGCTGATGCCACAAAAAGTGTTAAATATGCTATTTCTGCAGGTAGCGCATCATCTGCCGCTGCTCTTACTTCTAATGCTGGATCATCAACTCAGCCAGTATATTTCTCAGGTGGTAAGCCAGTAGCTTGTTCATATACACTTGGTAAGTCAGTGCCTGCAGATGCATTATTTACCGATCATACTTATGGAAACATGAAGGGTGCTACTTCTTCTTCCGCCGGAAGTGCTGGTCTTGTTCCTGCACCTAATATAGGGGAACAATTAAAATTTCTTCGTGCAGATGGTACATGGGTAATTCCTACAAATACGACATATTCTGTAGGTACTACAAGCTATTCCGGTACAACTAAACTCTATACTTCCACAGGATCTGCTACAGATGGTACCATGACTCAAAATGCTATTACAACTGCCCTAAATGGAAAATCTGCTACTGGACACACACATAATTATGCTGGATCATCTTCAGCCGGTGGAAATGCGAACGCAGCTGTAAAATTAGCTACTGCAAGAAAGATTGGTAGTGCTTCATTCGATGGCACTGCCGACATTACTTTATCTCAGATGGGACTTAATGTTCCTGTTGAAATTACAAAGGCTGATTATCTTGCAAAAAAGAAAGCTGGAACTTTAAACGCAAATACCTATTACAATGTTATTGATGAATATGATTCTGCAAATGTTATTAACGACTCATCTGTAACAGCCAACAGTACGTTTTCAAGTACTAAATCAGAAAAAACATATGCAAAGAAAAGTACACTTGTTAATACTACTCTCACAGCAAGTAAATGGACTGGATCTTCTGCCCCATATAGTTATGTATTATCCGTATCTGGAGTAACTTCTTCAAATATTGTAGAAATAGATTATGCTTCTAATGCTTCATCTGCTGCTATTGAAGCTTACCAAAATGCAATGTTAGCTGACGGAGGACAGACTACAAATCAAATTACTATAAAAGCAACCGAGAAACCAACTGTAGATATTCCCATTACTATTGTTATAAGAAATGATTTATAAAAGGAGGCGATAACATGGCAATTTATAAAGGTGAACAATGTCTTGCCGGAGTTGGTAAGAATGCAACTATTAAAATTGGTACTGCCGAAACTGGTTCTTCAGCTGCAGTAACTAATTCTGGCACCGATACAGATGCTATATTGAATTTTACATTACCTAAAGGTGATCAGGGAGTCGGTATATCAAGTGTTATCCCTCATTATCTTGCTAGTTCTCAATCTCAAAGTGTTACTAAGGAAACTACTGGGTGGGCGACTTCTGCTCAGGTTATGACATCTACAAACAAATATTTGTGGTGTTATCATGAATTTGTTTTGACAAACAATAATCATTTGTACACTACTCCAACAGTTATAGGTGTTTATGGAGATAAAGGTGATCCGGGTACAACTGATTATAATGGATTACAGAATAAACCGGTCGTTAATGGGGCTGTAACTGCTTATCAGTCAGATATTATGAAATCTCAGTTAAGGAATGTGACGTTTTCTACTGAAGAACCTAAGACAACTGATGGTAAACCTGGTGATATGTGGGTGGTGTATGGCGATGAGTAAAGAAATAGATTATATAAGTTTTACCGGACAACAGTATATTTTTTTTGGAGTCACAGTTAATGGTAATAGTACTATAGAAATTACATGCGCATATACCGGTACTGGTAGTGATACTGGTGCAATTTTTGGTTCAAGAACTACAGAATCTGGAACTGATTCCACAAGTTTTACTATGTTTGTAGTTAACGGTGCTATAAGAATAGATCATTTCGGAACAAGCAAAACATTAGATAAAAATAAATATAATCCAAATGGGAAACATACTTATAAAATCACTCCAGATACTGTATATTGTGACGGAACAAAAATATATACACATACAGTTTCATCAAATTCCGCTCCGAATAAACTTCATATTGGTGCAGTGTGTACGAACGGCACAATAAGTAAACTTAGCAATGTAAATATATACTCTTTTAAATTCTATGATGGTTCAAATTTAATATTAAACCTTATTCCATATAAAGATAATAATAAAAAATATTGTTTTAAGGACTTAGTAAATAATAAATTGTATTATAGCGGAGCGCCTGAAGAACTTAAGGGGTTTGATTCTAATAATATTAAAACTGGTGATATTTTAAATTTTAATTATACTGGTGCTGTTCAGAGTATCACATTACCTAAAGGAATTTATACTTTAGAGTGTTGGGGTGCTCAAGGTGGAAATCGGAGCCAAGATAGTGCTTCTGCTACAGTTACAGGTTCTGGACTTGGTGGTTATTCTATTGGAACACTAACTTTAACACAATTAACTACTTGTTATATTTATGTCGGTGGGCAAGGTGGAATGTCTAGTTCTACAGGTAATGTGAAAGTTGAAGGAGGTTTCAATGGCGGTGGTTTTGCTTCTCACGAGAGTACAGGTGAACCTGGAAATGGTGGTGGCGGAGCTACTGATGTAAGAATTGCTCAAGACTCATTATATGCAAGAATTATTGTTGCAGGCGGCGGTGGCGGTTCAGGTGAAGATAACGAAACTGGTGGATATGGTGGTGGTGAAACCGGTGGCGCAGGATCTGGGAACACTTCATTAACACAAGCTTCTCAAACTTCTGGTGGAACTAATTCATTTGGCTTTGGACTTGGTGGCAATACATATAATGGCGGAGCTGGCGGTGGAGGATGGTATGGTGGAGCGAGTAGATACTCCGTTTCATCATACTCTACTGGATCTGATTCTGAAGGGGGCGGAGGCGGTTCAGGCTATGTTTACACATCATCCACAGCTAAAAACTATCCATCAGGTTGTTTATTAAACTCTTCTTATTACCTTACTGACGCTCAAACAATCGCAGGCAATAATTCTTTTGTTTCTCCCACAGGTTCATCTGAGACAGGGCACTCTGGTAATGGCTATTGTCGAATTACTGTTATTGAATGCAAGAATACGGCACTATATGCCAGAATAAATAATTCAATAAAAAAAGCTACTGCTTTTTATTTTAAATTAAACAACAACAAAATGTACGGCGTTGGATCTGCTAATTATAATGGTTCTGTTATGAATTTTGATTATACTGGTTCGGTTCAAACTGCTACATTGACTCCTGGTGCATATAAACTTGAATGCTGGGGCGCTCAAGGTGGAAATAGCAATCAATCAAACGGAACTTATGGTAATGGTGGAAAAGGTGGTTATTCTACTGGTATTTTAAATGTTTCAACTAATACCACTATATATATAACAGTAGGAGGGCAAGGTCAAAATGGCATCCTTAATACTAGAACTGCTGGTGGTTTTAATGGCGGCGGTGATGGTTATGGTACTAACAACTCTGGCGTAGGTGGCGAAGGCGGTGGAGCTTCTGATATTTCTTTAATGAGTCCTGTATTTTCGCACTCATCTTATTTTATAAATAACATTCGAGATACAAACTCACTATTAAGTAGAATTATTGTTGCAGGCGGCGGAGGATCTGCAGGATATGACGTTAGGAATAATGCAGCTAATGGTGGTGCTGGCGGAGGTACTACAGGACAAGATGGATTATCAAACCGCGTTTATCATGGCACTGGCGGAAAACAAACTACTTTTGGTACAGGAGGATCATCAGAGGAACCTAATAGGTATTCTGTCCAAGCTAAATTCGGATGTGGAGCATCAGCCAGTAATTCTACAGATGTAGCGCCTGGTGGAGGCGGTGGCTGGTATGGAGGTGGATTACATTGTGATTCTGCTGGTGGTGGATCAGGTTATGTCTACACTTCTGCCACTGCTTCAAATTATCCTTCTGGATGTTTACTAAATTCTACTTATTATCTTTCTAATGCTCAAACCATTGCTGGCAACAAATCATTCCCTTCACCAACAGGTTCTACAGAAACTGGTCATTCTGGTAATGGACATGTAAAAATCACTAAATTATCAGATGTAATATATCTTACTCAGGCTAAGAACGACATAATGGATTTTAATTATACAGGTTCAGTACAATCTAAAACTCTAAAACCAGGTACGTATACTTTAGAATGCTGGGGTGGTCAAGGAGGGACTTATAGTAGTTGCATTGGCGGATATGGTGGTTACTCCAAAGGCACAATTACTCTTACTAAAACGACTACTGTTTATATATCTGTTGGCGGAGCTGGATCTTCCTCTTCTACTGCTGCAGGATTCAATGGTGGAGGAACTGGTATTTCTTCTGGTAGAGGTGGCGGCGGAGCAACTGATGTTCGTATAGGTCAAAATTCTCTATATTCAAGAGTTATCGTAGCCGGAGGTGGCGGCGGAGCTGGTGTAACAAGTGCCAATGCTAATCCTTGTGGTTGTGGCGGTGGAGAATATGGTGGAGATGGCTATTATAATAACACTACCGGTTCTTATACTACTGGTCAAAATAGATCTGGCGGTAGTGCCTCACAAACTGCAGGTGGTATAACTTGGAGTACAGGCACTCAGGCTACTTTTGGTCAAGGCGGAAATGCTTCCGGCTACTCTTGTGGTGGTGGAGGCGGTGGCTGGTACGGTGGCGGCGGAGCCTATGACAGTGATTCTGACTCTGATGGACGTTGGGGTGGAGGAGGCTCAGGATATGTTTATACCTCTTCTACAGCTAAAAATTACCCTAACGGATGTCTACTAAATTCTACTCATTATCTCACAAATGCTCAGACTATCGCAGGAGACACTTCTTTTACTTCTCCTACAGGATCAGCAGAAACTGGTCACACAGGCAATGGATTCTGCAGAATTACAAATTTGAACCCAACACAATATGGATTATACGTAAAAACGAACTCTGGTTGGAAACACATAGATTTATAAAAGGAGGGCTTAACTATGCCGATTATATTTCACGGAACAGGTAGTGGCGGCTCTGCTAAAAAACTAAAAACCGCACGAACTATTAATGGTACGAATTTTGATGGTACAGCTAATATTACTACTGCTAATTGGGGAACAACAAGAACCGTTACTGTAGGAAATACAAGTAAATCTGTAAATGGATCTGGAAACGTAAGTTGGTCGTTAGCTGAAATAGGTATTCATCTTTCAACAACGGAACCTGCAGCTAGTGACGGAAAGAATGGAGATATTTGGATTACTTATGAATAAAAGACTGAAAGGAAGGTGAGGCTTATGGCTTGTAGTAATGGATGTGGAACTTCTTGTGCTACTGACTGCACTCATTCATCATCTGGTGGATGTGGTGGTTCTTGTGGTGGTTCTTGCTCTACTAACTGTACTGGTGGATGTTCTGGATATTGTGATGGAACTTGTAAGGGAGGTTCAGGAAGTACTTGTTCTGACTGTACTGCCAAATGTGCTAATGACTGTACTGGAGCTTGTACAAGTGCTTGTGTAACCGGATGCACTGGCTGTGGGAACAACTGTGATGGAGACTGTACAAGCGCCTGTGCTCAAAGGTGCTCTAATGATTGCAATGCTGCATGTACTGCTACTTGTGCTTATGATTGCGAGCATACTTGCACTGCTTCTTGTGCCAACGATTGCACCAGTTGTGGTGGATCTTGCTCAAGTAATTGCTCAGGAAATTGTGATTCCGGTTGTTATACTGGTTGTTATGGTTGTGATTCTACCTGTTCTGGTGGTTGTTCTGGCACTTGTAATACTACTTGCACCACCACTTGCGCCAATGACTGCACTGGCGGATGTAAAGGAACCTGTACAGGTGGATGTGGTGGTTCTTGTGATAACTCATGCGGCTTTTCTTGTGAAGCTTCATGTGATAACAATTGTACTGCTATTTGTTCTGTATCTTCTGTGTACGGTGGAAACTCGGAAAAGAGTGTATTGAATTTTGCTTATACAGGTAAAGCTCAATCTGTAACCCTCGAACCCGGAAAATATGTTCTTGAATGTTGGGGAGCACAGGGAGGTTATCGTTCTAATTCTAGTTATGGTGGAAAAGGTGGCTATTCTACAGGAACTTTAACATTGACTCAAAAAACTACTATATACATATATGTTGGTGGATCTGGAAATTCTGTTACATCAGCATCAAATTCAATCTATCCCGGAGGTTTCAATGGTGGTGGATATAGATACAATTATAAAGGTGGTGGTGGCGCTACTGATATTCGTATTGGAAGTGCTTCTTTATATGCAAGAGTAATTGTTGCTGGTGGTGGTGGTTCTGATGGTAGTTCTGGATATAGTGGCGGATATGCTGGCGGCGTATCTGGTGCTAGGGGTAATTTTGGATGTGGTTCATATGGATATGGTGGATCTCAAACTACTTCATATTCATCTTTAAGTGCTATTAATTCACAAGGCACCACAAATTCTTCTTCTAACTGTGCTGCTGGTTTTGGTTTCGGTGGTTTTGGATGTTATTACGCTTCAGGTTACGGCGGAGCTGGTGGCGGAGGATGGTACGGTGGACAAGGTACTTATCCTGATGGTTCTGGAGATGATGATGGTGGTGGCGGAGGTGGTTCAGGTTACGTTTATACTTCCTCTTCTGCTTCTAACTATCCTCAAGGCTGTCTTCTAAATTCATCTTACTATCTTTCTGATGCTTCTAATTTATCTGGCAATGAATCTTTTAAATCTCCTTCTGGCTCTACAGAAACAGGTCATTCTGATAATGGCTATTGTAGGATTACCTGTTATATCAAAAAGAAAACTCTACATTGTAAAATGAACAATGAAATTAAAAAAGCAGCTCCTGTATTTGTAAGAATGAATAATAAAATCTACGACGCTGGCGCTAATGCCGTAATGGATTTTGCTTATACAGGAACAGCTCAAGCTATATCACTTCCAAGAGGACAATATATTATAGAGTGTTGGGGTGCTCAAGGCGGTTCATATAGTAGTTATTATGGTGGTGCTGGAGGATATTCTGTCGGAACAATAACTCTAACTAAAAATTCTACGGATTTATATATTTATGTTGGTGGACAACCAGAAGCTACAACTTCAACAGGTGAAACACCTGGTGGATTTAATGGAGGAGGAAAAGGTTGTTCAAGAACTTATAATTATAGTAGTTATGGACAAGGTGGCGGCGGTGCAACCGATGTTCGTATAGGAAAAAATGATCTTTATGCTAGAGTTATTGTCGCAGGCGGCGGCGGAGGTTCATCATCAGAAAATTCGCTTACAACAAAATATGGTGGTGGAACTACTGGTGGTTCTTCTGCTTCTGGATATGGAGCTACACAAACTGCTGCAGGTACAAATGGTTCGTTTGGTCAAGGTGGTTCTGCAACAACTTCTGGAACTAATTATAATTATGGTTCCGGCGGTGGCGGTGGCGGATGGTATGGCGGTGGTGCATGTTCTAATTATAGCGACAGCACTAACTACCAAGGCTATAATGGCGGAGGTTCAGGGTATGTTTACACTTCAGCTACTGCTGCTAATTATCCAAGTGGTAATTATGTAAATTCTTCTTACTACCTTACCAATGCGCAAACTATAGCAGGAAATCAATCATTTAAATCACCTGATGGAACAAATGAAACAGGCCATACCGGAAATGGTTTCTGTCGAATCACCCGTAAATCAGGAAAAATATTTGTAAAACAAAACGGATCATGGATCAAAGTGTAATGCTTTGGTCCATGTTTAAATTACAGGAGGAATTGTTATGAAACTTATTTTAAAAGATGGACAAGAACTAACTATTACTCGTGCTAACGATACATATTCATATGAAGGATATAAAGATGGGTTGGGAAATGATATGAATAGAAATATCGTGGCTACTATTTCTATCTTCAACTCTGATAAATCCTTGAATACAATCAGAGATATGATCACTGACGAGAATAGAACTGGTTTTAGAATTATTTATGGGAATACCCAGAAAGATTATACTGGAATGAAAATTGAGAGTATTTCAGAAGAAATCTCCAATGAAAGAAGTGTTATTAATATCTCATTAGCTACAGATAAAACCATAGCTCCTACTGAGACCACTGAAACAACAACAGAAAAAACTAAAGAAGAAACTAAAGAAAAAACGGAAACAGCTTCTGATAAATAATTAAGAATGAAAGGAATATAAGGATATGAGAAAAATAATCGTAAAGGTTGATAAAGAAAAAGCTACAGAGCTTGAAAGAGTTAATTTTGAATTAAACTTCGTAAAAGACATTGTACAGAGAGTTATTGAATCACATCCAAGCGATTTAGAACTCATCAATGGAGATACTCTTATGTCTTACAATAAACGTGGTGCAGAATTACAGAGAAAGTATGCTGCTCTTGCAAATGAGATGGAAAAGGAATATATCCCAGAATGCCTCGAAGGTCATCAGTATAGTTGGATTATTCCAAATAATTCTGATGAAATGACTATTACTATTAAATGTAATTGTGAGATTCCAGAATTAGAGGGGATAGCATGAAAAGGACAGAACAATATTCGGATCAGATAGCTAGACTTTATCCATCTAAGAAGGTAAAAACTGATGACGGACAAAGAATATTAACACAGAGTATCACTTTTCAAGTAACTGATGATTGTAACCTTGCATGTCTATATTGTTACCAAGGACACAAAGGAA
>UMHJ01061431.1_pt1 | contig 11638 bp, 10 predicted proteins | sample 1965511 | NCBI WGS metagenome assembly UMHJ01 (sample SAMEA4836096, study PRJEB28245) | human gut metagenome | biome: gut microbiome; material: fecal sample | place: Denmark | collected 2008
GGGAAAAATGTCAAGCGATGGGACGGTTGGAGGGATTGACGATGCAGCGCCAGTCCAAATCGCCCCGGGCCAGACCCAGCACCAGCGCCTCCGCCGTGGCCAGATTGCTGGCAAAGGGGATGTTGTTCTGGTCGCACAGCCGGGAGATATAGGAAACATCTCCCACCATAGCCTCGTTGTTGGGGTCGTTGAAGAAGAGTACCAGGTCGAATTCGTTGTATGCGATCCGGGCGCCGATCTGCTGGCTGCCGCCATGGGCGTAGGACAGGAAGCAGTGGACATTCAGGCCCGTGGCGTCGGCCACCATGTGGCCAGTGGTGTTGGTGGCGTAAATGTTGTGGTGGGACAGGATGCCGGCGTAGGCGGTGCAGAACTGCACCATCAGCTCCTTCTTGTTGTCGTGGGACATGAGGGCGATGTTCATGAAAGACTCCTTTCTCTATCTGATCCGCAGCAGGGGGACCCGTTCCCCCTGGAGGCGTTTCGCAATGTTGCGGTAGGCAGTCGCGGCGCTCTGGCCGTCCGCCAGCAGGATGGGCACACCCCGGTTCATACACAGCGGCAGGGCGTCATCCTCGGGGACCACTCCCAGCAGCGGCAGGCCGGCCTTGTCGATGGCATCGTCAATGGTGGCGTGGAGCTGGCGCAGCAGCTTTTTGCGCACCCGATTCACCACCAGGTGCAGGGCGCCTGATGGGAAGCGATCCAGCTCCATGACGGTGTGCTGGGCGTCCCGCAGGGAGGAGGCGTCCGCAGTGGTCACCACCACGCAGCGGTCCGCGGCGCAGGTGGCCAGCTGAAAGCCCCGCCCCAGGCCCGCAGGTGCGTCCAGCAGACAGAAGTCAAACCGCCTGCGTACCTCCCGCAGCAGATCTGCCATCTGGATCTCCGTCACCGGGCGACCATGGGGACGCGCCGGCGCGGTCAGCAGGAAAAGGCCGGGGATCTTGGGGTGTTCCACAGCGGCCAGTTCCAGGGAACAGCGGTTCTGCGCCACGTCTGAGAAGTCCATCAGCGTCCGGTCCGACAGGCCCAGGGCCAGATCCAGATTCCGCAGACCGATGTCGCAGTCCAGGCACAGCACCCGCCGGCCGGATAGGGCGAGAGCCGCGCCTACACCCGCCGTAAAGGAGGTCTTTCCGGTGCCGCCCTTTCCGGATGCGACGGCAATGCACTGTCCTGGAGACGTCATCAGGCGGCACTTCCTTTCAACTGCTCACAAATGTATTATAAGGGATTCTTCTTGATTTTTGCAAACATTCTCGGATATTTTTCCGGAGTTTTTTTCACTTTTTCCACCACGATCAGCCGGTGGCGCACATCTGTACCGGGGATGGCATAGTCCCGGACCGCCTCCACGGCGCCGCCCAGGATCGCAATGGCGTGCTGTGAGGCGGCCAGCTCCGCGTCTGACTCCACGGATTTCATGGCCAGGAACTTCCCGCCGGGCTTTACCAGCGGCAGGCACAGCTCACACAGCACCGGCAGGGCCGCCACTGCCCGGGAGTCCGCTAAATCAAAGGTTTCCCGGTGCTCCGCGGCAAATTCCTCCGCCCGGGCGTGGACGCAGGCCACATCGGGGAGGTCCAGCTCCCGGCACACCGTCTCCAGGAACTGGATACGCTTGTTCAGGGAGTCCAGCAGCGTCAGGCGGATGGAGGGCTCCAGCACCCGCAGGGGCAGACCGGGAAAACCGGCACCGGTGCCGACGTCCACCACGGACTTTCCGGAAAAGGACTCCAGGGTCAGCAGGGCGGCGCTGTCCAAAAAGTGGAGAGTGGCCACATCCTCCGGGTCCGTAATGGCGGTGAGGTTCATCACCTTGTTGGTCTCGATCAGCAGATCCCCATACCGGACCAGAGCAGGGATTCCCTCCACAGGGAGGTTCAGGGCGGCAAGACCCGATTGCAGGCGCTGTTCCATCATGTCCTCTCCTTCAGCAGGTCTCGGATCTCCGCCAGCAGCACTTCCTCCTGCGAGGGCTGGGGCGGGGGAGGAGGAGCGGCCTCCTTCTTTCGGTGGAAGCGGTTGATAGCTTTGATGAGGCAGAAGACCGCAAAGGCGATGATGAGGAAGTCCAGAATAGTGGAGAGAAAAGAGCCGTAATTGATGGCAACAGCGGCGCGCACTTCGTTGCCGCCGGCGTCATACACCGCCTCCCGCAGGACCCATTGCCATTGGGAGAAGTCCGCGCCGCCGGTGAGCAGGGAGAGCAGGGGCATCAGGATATCGTTGACCAGGGAGGTGGAAATTTTGCCGAAGGCGCCGCCGATGATGACGCCCACCGCCATATCCAGCACATTTCCTCTGGCAATGAATTGGCGAAACTCCGCCAGGAAGCCGGTGGTCTTTTTGGTAAGTTCAGTCATGGGACTCTCCTGTGTGAAATGAATGGGCACCTGTGTACGTATACTGTAACCATTGGAGCCCAAGGCTTTCAGAGATTTGACCCGAATGGAGCCGCTGGAGGGGCACCGAATGATCCGGAGCAGGGCTGCGCGCCGCTCCAACGGCTGGAAACGGGTTCAACGATTTGTATAAATAAAACAAAAAATTACAAATTGGATTTTTTTGCGGGGACCAGCAATTCCTTGCCGCCCATATAGGGCCGCAGGACCTGGGGGATGCGGACAGTGCCGTCGGCCTGGAGGTTGTTCTCCAGGAAGGCGATCAGCATCCGGGGCGGGGCCACGCAGGTGTTATTCAGGGTGTGGCACAGCTGCATTTTGCCATTTTCATCCTTATAGCGGATGCGCAGACGGCGGGCCTGGGCGTCCCCCAGATTGGAGCAGGAGCACACCTCAAAGAACTTCTGCTGGCGGGGAGACCAGGCCTCGATATCGCAGGACTTGACCTTTAGATCTGCCAGGTCGCCGGAGCAGCACTCCAGCTGCCGCACCGGAATATCCAGAGAGCGGAACAGCTCCACGGACATCCGCCACAGCTTCTCATACCAGTCCTTGGACTCCTCGGGCTTACAGACTACGATCATCTCCTGCTTTTCAAACTGGTGGATGCGGTAGATGCCACGCTCCTCGATGCCGTGGGCACCTTTCTCCTTGCGGAAACAGGGGGAGTAGGAGGTAAGGGTCTGGGGCAGGCTCTCAGCCGGCAGGATCTGGTCAATGAACCGGCCGATCATGGAGTGCTCGCTGGTGCCGATCAGGTACAGGTCCTCCCCTTCGATCTTGTACATCATGCCGTCCATGTCTGTCTGGCTCATAACGCCCTCCACCACGTTGCCGTGGATCATGAAGGGGGGGATGCAGTAGGTGAAGCCCTTGTCGATCATGAAGTCCCGGCCGTAGGCCAGCACCGCCTCATGGAGCCGGGCAATGTCGCCCAGCAGGTAGTAAAAGCCGCTGCCGGAGACCCGCCCGGCGGCATCCAGGTCGATGCCGTTGAAGGACTCCATGATATCCACGTGGTAGGGAATGGGGAAGTCGGGGACTTCACATGCTCCGAACCGCTGGACCTCTACATTTTCGCTGTCATCCTTGCCGATGGGCACGGAGGAATCGATCATCTGGGGGATCAGCAGCATATTGTGATGGAGCTTTTCCTCCAGCTCCGTCTCCTGTTTCTCCAGCTCTGCCAAGCGGTCCGCCTGTTCCTTCACCTGCTGCTTGACAGCCTCGGCCTCTGCCAGCTTGGCGGGGTCCTTTTTGGCCTGGCCCATCAGCATGCCGATCTGCTTGCTGAGTGTGTTTCGGTTGGAGCGGAGCTGATCCGCCTCCGCAATGGCGGCCCGGCGCTTGGAGTCCAGGTCCAGGACTTCGTCTACCAGGGGAAGCTTGGCATCCTGAAACTTCTTTTTGATATTTTCACGGACGGCATCCGGATTCTCCCGGATAAATTTGATATCCAGCATGATGATTCTCTCCTCAATTTATTGATGTTGCATGTTTCACGTGAAACAATGGCCAGCCGTTGACTGCTCAACGGGCCTCTGCTGCTTCCTTCAGCTGCGCATACCGCTGGGAGGGAGGGGTGACACCCTCCTCAGCAGTCTCAGGCAGTGCGTCCCGGTATTCAGACGCCTCGAAGGCGTCGATGCTGGCTTGACAGCCCGCCAGATCTCCCGCAGAATACTGCTGCTGAATGGTGTACAGAGCCAGCAGTGCCTGGTTCTCCCGCTGGGCCTCCGCCAAGGCGGCGTCAGTTTCCTCTGCGGAGGACTCCAGCGCGTCGATGGTGGTCTGGGCTTCATCCAGCTGGTTTTGCAGGTCCAGCAGGGCGTCCTGCGTGGCCTGTACCTCCTGCATGGCAGTGACGGAGTCCTGAAGCTCCCCAAGCACCTCGGAGTTGCTCCGCTGGTGCATTAGAAAGGACAGCGCCATCAGCAGAAAGGCCACGATGAACAGGATCATGATATAGATGACAACGGGCTTTTTCCCGGTGGAGGGCGTTTCCTCCGGAGCAGAGGAGGGTGTCTCCGCTTCGTCTCCGCTGCGCTTTTCAAATTTCATGGCAGATCATCCTTTCCCAATCAGGGGGTTTTCGTTTGCTTTGCCCGGAGCATCGCCAGGGCCTCCAGCAGGTCGTTGAGGTCGTCGATGCCGTAGTATTCCAGCTCAATCCGGCCCTTTTTGCGGCCGGTGACGATCCGCACCCCCCGGCCCAGCTTGGAGCTCAACTCCTTCTGCGCCTCCGCAGCATAGTCGATTCCCTTCGGTGCGGGGGCTTTTTCCGGCTTTTCCAGACTCAGCCGCTTGGCCAGGGCCTCCGTCTGGCGGACAGAGAGGCCGCCGGAGATCACGGCGCCAGCGGCGTTTTCCTGCAGGGCGGGGGAGAGGGGCAGCAGCGCCCGAGCGTGACCGGCGGAGAGCTTTCCCTCCTCCACCAGCTTGGCCACCGGCGGCGTCAGGGACAGCAGCCGCAGCGCGTTGGCCACGGCGCTGCGGGATTTGCCCACTCGGGACGCGGCCTCCTCCTGGGTCATGTGATACGTTTCCATCAGGGACTGGAAGCCAGCGGCTTCCTCTATGGGGTTCAGATCCTCCCGCTGGAGGTTTTCGATCATGGCCAGCTCGGCGGCCTTGCGGTCATCGGCCTCCATGACAATGACGGGCACTTCCTGAAGGCCCGCCAGCCGCGCAGCCCGCCAGCGCCGCTCTCCGGCGATGATCTGATAGTAGCCGGAGGCCAGCTTCCGGACGGTAAGAGGCTGGATGATACCGTGCTCTCGGATGGAGTCGGCCAGTTCTGCCAGGGATGCCTCGTCAAAGTGCTTGCGGGGCTGGGAGGAACAGCTTTCCACCTGGGAAATGGGCAGGTACAGGCTGCCGGTGCTCTCCGCCTTCAATACGTCGTCGCCCAGCAGGGCGCCGAGTCCCCGGCCGAGGCCGGAGGGTTTCTTGGATGCCATGGGAACGCTCCTTTCCAGAGAATCAGGCGCTTTGCTTTTTCAGAAACTCCGCCGCAAAGGCGGTGTAGGCCTCCGCGCCCCGGGAGGTCCGATCATAGGCGGTGATGGGCTTGCCGTGGCTGGGCGCCTCGCTGAGGCGCACGTTCCGGGGGATCACAGTGGCATAGACCTTGCCGGGGAAGTAGTGCTTCACTTCCTCCGCCACCTGCAAGGCCAAATTGGTCCGCCCGTCAAACATGGTCAGCAGCACGCCGTCCAGTTCCAGCCGGGGATTCAGGGACCTGCGGACGATCCGCACCGTGTTCATCAGGTCACTGAGGCCCTCCAGAGCGTAGTATTCGCCCTGCACCGGCACCAGGATGGCGTCCGCGGCGCAGAGGGCGTTCAGCGTCAGCAGTTCCAGAGAGGGGGGGCAGTCGATGAACAGGAAGTCGTAGCGATCTTTTACCTTGTCCAGCGCGTCCCGCAGAAGGAATTCCCGGCGCTCCATGCCGATCAGTTCGATCCCGGCGCCGGCCAGCGCCTTGTTGGAGGGGAGAACATCGCCGTATTTGGTGTGCACCAGGGCGTCCTCCACCGGCACTTCGCCGATCAGGGCATCGTAGATTCCCTTGGAGACCGTCTTGTCCACGCCCATTCCAGAAGTGGAATTGGCCTGAGGATCAAAATCACACAGGAGGATGCGCTGCCCGGCCTCCGTCAAGGCCGCGGCGAGATTCACACAGGTGGTTGTTTTCCCCACGCCGCCTTTTTGATTCACAATCGCAATGGTTTTTGCCACGTGGGCACCTACTTTCTGAAAATACCCAATAAGGTAGAAATGCTTATGCTCATTTATTATAGCAAGCGTGGACGGCCGTTGCAAGGAGAAAAGCGGAAAAGCAGAGAAAAGGAAGAGAAAATGTTTCACGTGAAACAAACGGCAGAAAAAGAGCCGCGGATGTTTCACGTGAAACATCCGCAGCCGGTCACAGCAAAAGACGGCAGCCCCAGGGCGGCAGCTGCAAGTGCAGAACACCGCCGGAACAGGGAAGAGTATCTCCGGTGAGGAGATCAGTGGGGCCAGCGCCTTCCCACAGCAGTGTGACAGTGTGGGAGTCCGGTGAGGCGTTGACGGCTGTGGTCAGCCGCTGGTCACCGTTCTGCCGGGCAAAAATCAACAAAGGACCTGCGGTGTAGAGCCAGGAGATGGTGCCGGACTGCAGGGCTGGATACGCATTCCGCAGGGCACCCAGCCGGGTGAACCACGCCAGCAGGTCCCGGTCTTCCCGGCCCCAGGGGTAGGTTCCCCGATTCAGAGGGTCCTCAAAGCCCTCCATCCCGGCCTCATCCCCGTAATAGATCATGGGAGAGCCGGGGAAGGTGAACAGCACCAGCGCCGCCAGCCGCAGCTTGGCGATGCCCGCTGCCCGCTCCCGGGGCAAAAGCCGGTAGGAGGCCCGCTCCGCCTTGGTGTCCGGCGTTCGGTCCGCACCCAGCAGCGTCAGGATGCGGGGGGTATCGTGGGTGCCCAAAAAGTTCATGGCGGAGTAAAAGGCCGCCGGAGGATAGTTCTCCCGCAGGGTCTCCATGGCCTCCCGAAAGTCATCGGCATCCCCGCCGGAGACATAGGCCAGCAGCGCCGTGCGGAAGGGGTAGTTCATCAGCCCGTGGGTCTCACTGCCCAGCAGATACCGCCGCCGCTGGGAGTAGGCGATCTTATTGGAGCCGTCCTCCCACACCTCGCCGATCAGGACGCTGTCAGGGGCCGTCTCCTCCATGGCGGCGCGGATCTTCTCCAGAAACCAGTCCGGCAGCTCATCCGCCACATCCAGTCGCCAGCCGGAAGCTCCGGCACGCAGCCACCGGCGGATAATGGAGTCCTTGCCGTCAATGATGAAATCCACATAAGAGGGAGAGGACTCCTCCACCGCTGGCAGAGTGCGGATGCCCCACCAAGAGTCGTAGGAATCCGGCCAGTGGTGGAACCGGTACCAGCTGTACCAGGGAGAATCCTGGCTCTGGGCTGCGCCCAAAGTGGGGTAATAGCCATCGGCATTGAAGTACATGCTCTGGGATCCGGTGTGGTTGAACACGCCGTCCAAAATCACCCGCATCCCCCGCTGTCGGGCCTGGGCGCAGAGAGCGCGGAAATCGGCCTCCGTGCCCAGCATGGGGTCGATGCGGGTATAGTCCGCTGTGTTATAACGGTGGTTGGAGGCGGACTCGAAAATGGGGCAGAGGTACAGCGTGGTGACACCAAGGGCCTTCAAATCGTCCAGTTTCGACGTGATCCCCGCCAGAGTGCCACCAAAGAAGTCCCGGTTGCGGATCTCCCCATCCGGATCCGGCCGCCACTCCGGCGTGTCATCCCAGTCCTCGTGGACCCAGCGCCGGCCAACCAGACCCGCAGGGTCCACGGGTACCAGACGGCAGAAACGATCTGGAAAAATTTGGTATGTCACACCTGCCCCAAACCAGCCGGGCGTACGGCTTTCCTGGTAGACCGTCAGCTGCCAGGACACGGCCTGTCCGTCACTGCGGTAGCCGGTCTTGTCCAGCAGACAGCCGGTGCCGTCCTCCCGCCAGAAGCGGAAGTGATACCAGAGAAGATCGGGCAGCTCCGGCGCGGTCAGTGTGCCGGAAAAGCAAAGCCGCTCGCCTGCGAAGCCCTCCAGGGGTAGTTCCTGCTCCCGCTGCGTCCCGGAAAACTCACAGGAGAGGACCAGTGCGCAGTGGGAAAAGCCCTCCGTGGCCAGGGGGCGGCAGTGAAAGGTGACCGCCGTTCCGCAGGGGACGGCGCCGAAGGGCTCCTTGCACAGGTCGCAGCGGGGATCAAAGACAAAGGGTTCGCTCATGGGGATGCGTCTCCTTACGGAAGCAGTTGGTTTTCGCCGGTGACGGCACTGCCGGTCTCGTCGGCGGTAAAGTAAGCGTTGAGAATATCCACGCCCGTGGTGGCCAGATTGGAGCCCCAGGTGGCGTGCTCAATGACGATGGCCACGGCGATCTCCGGATCGTCATAAGGGGCGAAGCAGACGAAGACGCCGTTTTCGGTCTGGTTGCCGCCCAGCTCGGAGGTGCCGGTCTTGGCGCCGGCAGTGACCACGCAGTTCCGGAAGGCATTGTAAACAGAGCCGCCGGGCTGGGTGTAGCCCAGCATGCCCTTTTTCACCGCCTCTAGCGTGGAATCCTGCATGGAGACCACGTTGGTGGGCGCCGTGTCGCCCACAGCCAGGACCTCCGTATTGTCATAGGACTTCACGGCCTTCAGCAGGTGGGCCTTGCAGTGCTGTCCGCCGGAGGCCAGTGTGGCGATGTAGTTGGCAAGCTGGAGGGGTGAGTAGAGCTGGTTGGCCTGGCCGAAGGTGGCCCAGGGGGTCTGGTCGTGGCCCGCCTCATTGCTGGGCAAGGTACCGGCGTAATCACCAATCTCAATGCCGGTGTGCTCTCCCAGGCCGAAGGCCTGCAGATACTCCCGGAAGGTGTCCATGCCCATTCGGTATCCCATCTCCGCGAAGAAGTAGTTGCAGGACTTGGTGATGGCCTCCGTCACATTGATGAGACCGTGGTTGCCGCCGGCGCAGTTGGCGCCGCTGTGGGTGGGGTCGTTGGGATAGACCCACCGGCTGGGAGAGTAGATCTCCTGGGTGGGAGTAATGATCCCCTTCTCCAGCGCGGCCACGGCCGTCAGGGGCTTGATGGTGGAGCCGGGGACGTACGTCCCGTTGGTGGCGCGGTTTGTGAAGGGGCGGGCAGGGTCATTGTAGAGAGCCGCGTAGATGCTGCTCTGTCGGAATGTGGAGAGATCATAGGTGGGATAAGAGGCCAGGGCCAGAACTTCCCCCGTGCCCACCTGTACCACCGCCACGGCGCCGCCCCGGGTCTCATCCCCATCCTCCCCGGTCATCCGGGTGATGGTGGCGGCCAGGGCGTCCTCCGCCGCCTGCTGGAGGTCCAGGTCGATGGTCAGCTCCACGGTGTTGCCGGGCACCGGCTCCTTGGAGTAATACTCGCCGGTGATCTTGCCGTCCTCGTTCAGGGAGACCACCCGGGTGCCGTCGGTGCCCTTGAGATGGGATTCAAAGGCCGCCTCCACGCCGTCCTTGCCCACATAGTCGTTCCAGTTATATCCCTCGCCCAGGGCCTCCTTTTCCGCACTGTCGTTGATTTTTCCGAGATACCCCAGGATATGCGCCCCGTAGGTCGTCTCGTACTCCCGCACGGAGGAGGGGGTGATCTTGGCTCCGGCGTAGTCGCCGTCGTTCAGCAGGGAGATCAGCTCCGCATCGATATCCTCCGCCAGCACATAGGCGTCCGTTCTGGCGAGATTTCGGCTGCGGATCTCGTACTGGACGCCCAGCACCAGCCGGGCCTCCTCCACGGAAAAAGAGGCGGAGAGGCCGAAATCCTTCCGCATCAGGGCGATCAGCCGCGTGGCGGAGAGACCGGACCCTTCCAGCATGGCGCCGGTCAGCTGACTGGAGGTCAGCTCCTCCAGCAGGGCCTGGGCCTTGCCGGCCTGATCCAGCTCCTCATCCGCCAGGATGTCGTCGGCGGGGTTTTCCCTGTTGCCCTCCTCGTCCGTGGTCTCCAGCAGGGCAGGATGCTCCAGCAGATAGGCGGCCAGGGCGTTCGCGGCCTCGTCCAGATCCTTCAGATAGGTGAGAAAGCGGCTCCTGGCGGCGCTGTCCAGGGAGTCGATGGTGTAGGCGAAGGGGGCGGAGCGGGAGATGGGCAGAGAATCCACCCAGTTGATCCCCCGGCTCTGACACAACTGCAGCAGCCGCAGGAGGGACTCGTTGGCATCTTCGTCCTTCTCCAGCAGGGAGGCGTCAAAGGTCAGGTTGTAGGAGGAGCGGCTGGACACCAGCACCTTGCCGTTTCGGTCGGTGATGTTGCCCCGGGCGGCCTCCACGGTCTCCGACCGGGCGATGCTGCGGACGGAGCTGGCGTAGTAATAGTCGTAATTGTTCACCTGCGTGTCGTACAGGACCCCGATGTAGACCGCAGCCACAATGAAAAACAGGGCTGCCAGAACATACAGGCGCAGATGATGGGCTTCCTTATGGTCCATAGACAGCCTCCTTCTCAGTCGTCCAGGTGGGTGCGGCGGAACACGGCAGAGAACAGCAGCACCACCGGGACCACCAGCAGGATGGAGACGCAGACCTCCCGCAGGAAGACTTGGGCCCCCGCAGCCCAGGCGGCTTTCCCCCCAGCCCACAGCACGATACAGTGAAAGGCGTCTGTAAGGAGGAAGGAGAGCACGGAGGTGACCACCCCACAGAGAAAGCCTGCCGGCAGCAGGCTCTGGGAGATCAGCGCCGCGCATAGCCCCGCCGCGGGAAAGATCAGGGTGTAAAAGCAGGGGATGGACGCCGGCAGCAGCAGGTCGCACAGCACTCCCACCGTCAGGGCGTAGACGGAGGCGGGGAGGGGACCCTCATACATACCCAGGACCGCCACCAGGATGGGGAACACAAAGGGAATGACGCCCCAGAGGGTGATCCGCTGGAGCACCGCCCCCTGGAGCAGGAAGAACACTGCCGTGGCCCCGGCATACAGGGCCCATTTGAAAATGGTCTCATTCCGCGCCAGCAATGCCGGAGCCTCCTTTCCGAACAGGTGGGGACATCCGTCCCATCAGGTCTGGATGTCAAAGGATTTGATGACGAAGACCTCCACCAGACTGTCAAAGTCGGCGGCGGGTTCCAGCACCGCGTAGGAGGCAGCGCCGGAGTCGCTGAGCTGCACCTCCTCCACTGTGCCGACAGAGAGGCCGGAGGGATAATACCCGCCCAGGCCGGAGGTGACCACCAGATCGCCGCCCAGCAGCTGACAGTCCGCGGGCAGATAGTCCAGCCGCAGGCGGTTCTCCCGCATCAGGGAGAAGTCGCCCACCGCCAGCCCCAGGTCCTTGGTGCGGAACACCTGGGCGCCCAGGGAGGTGTCCGTGTCCACGATGGTGAGGACCGTGCACCAGTTGAGTCCCACTTCGCTGACCACACCCACCAGGGCATACGTCTCGTCGATGACGCAGTCGTTCACTTCGACACCGTGATCCGTGCCGATGTTCAGTGTCAGGGAGGAGGTCCAGTTGGTGACCGTGCGCTCCGTGACGGAGGCCGTCTCCAGCTCCAGGTCATAGTTCTGGGGCCGCAGGTTCAGCAGATCCCGCAGGCGGGCGTTTTCCTCATTGTTGGTCTGAGCCAGGCGGTTCTGGGCCTTGAGGATGGCGTTTTCCCGCCGCAGGGCGGCGTTCTCCTCCTCCAGGGCGGTGACGTCCTG
>UMHJ01069706.1_pt1 | contig 11551 bp, 6 predicted proteins | sample 1965511 | NCBI WGS metagenome assembly UMHJ01 (sample SAMEA4836096, study PRJEB28245) | human gut metagenome | biome: gut microbiome; material: fecal sample | place: Denmark | collected 2008
AGTCCTTTCTGTCATGTGTGGTATTTTACCGGTGATGTTTTCCGTTAGAAATCATCACCGCCGAAATCATCAGAGTCAAAGTCGTCTGAACCAAAGTCATCAGAATCAAGGCGTGAATTCGTGAATCATCTTGCAACTTCAAAAGAAGACATACTAGCTGCAAGCAGAGAACTGATCAAAGAAAGCGGATGGACTGCTGTGAGCATACGTACTGTTGCGTCCCGATGTTCTGTTTCGGCTGGGACAATCTACAATTACTATGAATCCAAGGCCGATTTGCTTGGGGATACAATTGAGAGTATTTGGCGTGAAATCTTTTTCCACTCTGAAGATGAGCAGGTCTTTTTTAAAGATGTTGCGGCCTGTATCTCATGGATTTATAAAAGACTGGAATATGGAAATGAGCAATTTCCAGGCTTCTTTTCTCTGCATTCGTTTGGATTTGTGAAGGATGAAAAAACGGATGGAAAGAAGAAAATGTTGCAGACATGGGGACACATTCTGAATGAATTGTGTAATATATAAAGAATGATTCCAAGATTCGTTCAGATGTATTTGATCAGCAATTCACAGAAAAACAGTTTGCAGATATATTATTTTCTTTAATATTAGTATCAATGATTCGTCAGGATTATGATCCGTCTGCGATATCGATGCTGATCAATAAAACACTCTATTAAAATTCTCCCACCTTTGATTGTGGGGATTTTTTTAAGCAAAGTGAACAGCGTTCACTTATGCGTTTAAAGCTGTACCCGGTTGTAATTATGTGAAAGCTGCTTTAACAGCAAGACATAGTTCCATATAAAATTTCAGAATAAGGATGCTTATTATGCAGGCAATTGTAGAAACTTTATTTGATATCGTATATTTGTTTTCGGTAATCACAATCGGGATTTTAATGATCCGCAAAAGCAAAGGAAACCGCCAGTTTACCATGTTTGTAATTATGGCAGTTCTTTTAGGAAGCGGAGATGTATTCCATCTGGTTCCTCGTGCAGTAGCGCTTTGTACAACCGGCCTTGAGAACTTTACCGTACAGCTGGGGTTAGGCAAGTGGATCACCTCTATCACTATGACTATCTTTTATGTCGTACCCTATCATATATGGCGTGAGCGTTATCAGATTAAAGGCCATAAAACAACTACAACAGCCATTTATGGTCTTGCAGGGTTAAGAATTGTTCTGTGCATGATGCCTCAGAATGCCTGGCTCAGTGCAGCTGCCCCGCTTTCCTGGGGAATCTATCGGAATATTCCGTTTGCACTGATGGGATTGATTATCATCGTTTTGTTCTATAAAAGTGCAAAAGAAAATAATGATAGCTCTTTCCGTTGGATGTGGCTGACAATCGTACTGAGCTTTGCCTTCTATATTCCAGTTGTACTGTGGGCGGATGTAATTCCGATGATCGGCATGCTGATGATTCCAAAAACCTGTGCATACGTGTGGACAGTATTGATCGGCTACAAGGCAATAAAAAAAAAGAAATAGCGTAAAAATAATCTTTGCTTTTAAGAAAAAATCAGAATATAATTGCTTAAAACAAGCAGCAGGTGAGCCCAAATCCAGACACTCCCCCGCTGCTTGTTTTACATTTATTGATGCTTAATTTTGATTTGCAAAACCGGATGCCGTCTTAATCGATCAATGTTCTCAGCCATGTCCAAAGCCTCAAAATAATAACGCGGTTTACCCACGCTTCTTTTGCCATACTCGATAGCCTTCGATGTGGAATCGCATCCCACAATCGCAAAATAGAATTTTCGTCCATTTGTTCTGTGGAAAGGACACACCAAATTTATGGGCACGGCCATCTTTTGATGTCTGCACAGCTGGACAAAAACCATTGTACATCTATATGGATCACATCATACTTGTTGAGATGCTTTTTGAAGTCGCTACTCTTGCCGATTGTAAGCCCATTGAACATCTTTTCTGAATCGCAGCCTTTGCTGTAATAGGCTGCCAGCATATTAGCCGTATAGGACTTACCAAATCTCCGGGGGCGGCTATTGCAGATATATGCTTCTGGTGTATCAAGAACGCTGTTGGTATATTCCAGCAGACCCGTTTTATCCATATAAATTTTTGAATTCAGTGCAACTTGAAACGCACTATTATCCGGATTCACGAATCTTCCCATTTCGCCAAAGCCTCCTTCAGAAGTCATTTATTTCTAAACATTCAAATGACATTAGTATAGTCATATAGTACCATTTATCGCTACAAATAGCAAGTTGGAAATTTCCCTATAATAGTACAAAAGGTACAAAAGCGCCGCAGCAGGGATCTCTTTCATAGCATGATCTATCATCGCAGACACCTCATCTGCTATGACGATGATTAAATTTTGCCACATGGAATCCTGCTTTCTGCATATAATCTTCAAAAATATATGCAGATAAAACTCGAAAGGCGCAATAAGCCACAAATTTCGATAATTTTCCTTCGATGAACCTGTCAGATGTCATCTGTTTGAACCATTCGGAATTCCCGAATAGTTGCCATCACGGTCTATTCCTCATCCGAATTATAATATTACCATTTACGGATTCAAATAGCAAATCTAGCGTCATTCCATAACGGCACAATAATGCCGTGGAAGTTTTTCCTCCACGGCACGATCTGTCGTTATAGCTGTGCGTTTCTCTTCCTCTGCAAATTCCAGACAGGCAACCCTTCCCGGCGCTTTGCCTCGCATCGCTTTGCAGCCATGCGATATGTTTTCTCGCATCTTGGCACGCTCGTGGAATCCAGTCATGGCGCTGCTTCCCCAATGCGGTACAGCAGAGGACGCTATTCACTTTTTCGGAGGTTTGGAACCTCCTAATACATAAGAGAACAGCGAATCGGATTTTTTCCACAACTTTTTCAATTTTCTTTTTTTACCAGAAATATATCCACACGCATATCTTTCCACAAACCGGGGTGGATCTTAATCCCCCGCACTTTCTGATACTCATAGGCTGTCACAAAGTCAACCGCAAAACTCAAAAGTGGCATCTTTTCATCCAGCACGCTCACCTGATTTTCTTGACAGCTTTCCAGCCATTCCACCAACTTACGCTTTCTTTTGGTTCGGCTCATATTCAAAAAGAAATCCTGTGGACGACATATTGTCGCGCAATCGGGTCCAGCACTTTCTTTATCCTGCTTGCCGATTTGCTCTTGCTCAATATCATAGGGAACGCCACTTTTATAGGTAACCATCGCTATCGGCTGCCTTTCCGATTGGATAGGCATGATCTGCTGCACATTCATCAACTGCAACATCCAAATGTAGCGGTTATTGCTTTTTACAATCCGGTTGGTATACCTGTCCAGAAAGCCCGGCTCTATTTTACCATCCGGAAAAGAGGCATCATCACTGAGTGCAGCCTCGATGCTGTGCATATCTAACCTTGCTTTAGGACGCTGTTCCTGTATGGAACTTTGCAGTAAGCCTTCGACATTTATAATCTCATTGTTGATTTCCGTACTTTTGCTTAAGAAATCATCCATAGTTATGCTTCGGCTTGCCCGCTGGCTGACAAGATCGTCCAATTCCTCATTCAGCGCAGAGAGCTTGTTCTCCAGCTGGTTTCCATCATTCGGTGTGCCGGTAGTGTTCAGATTTGCATCCAACGTCCGCAAAAGACCCAGTATATCCTCGGCATTTTCTTTCCAAACAGTACGGAACACTTCCCTTGCCATCAATTCCAGCTTCCATTCAGATGCGTATGGTGCCGGACAAGGAATACCGTTCAGTGTTCTGGCGGCATCTTTCTTTTTGAACATTTTCGACCGTGCACAGATAAGCCGCATATTTTTCCCTCCGTTGGCCGTTTTATCGTAGCCTTCGATTTGGAATCGCATCCCACAATCGCAAAACAGAATTTTCGTCCATTTGTTCTGCGGAAAGGACACACCAAATTTATGGGCACGACCATCTTTTCCTTTGACAAATGCAGCTCGCTTACTGCGGATCTGATTGCAGGTTTCCCATAGCTCCTCTGAGACGATTGGCTCAAAGTTTCCCTTTACAAGAACAAAGTCCTCCTCGCTGTGATTGATGCGGTTATGGCTGAGAAAGTCATCAATATGGGATTTATTATAGGTCATATAGCCCTTGTAAGTGGGCTTGCGGAGTACCCGTGATACCTTGCTCGCCGTCCAGCTCAGGCCACCACCGCCATCCTTGCGGTTTTCTTCTATAAGCATTTTGGCAACAGTCGTTTCTCCGTGCCCCTCGGCGTACAGATTAAAGATTCTGCGCACCGTTGCCGCCTGTTCCTCATTGATTACATAAGTTCCATCCACACGGTCATAACCGATAATATTACCGCTGCCATAGAGTACACCTTTCTCACGGCTCATCTTCTGTCCGGCTTTTACGCGCTCACTGGTCTTGCGGCTTTCATCTTGGGCAATGCTCGCCATAATGGTCAAGCGAACTTCTCCATCACTGTCCATTGTCCAGATGCCATCATTTACAAAATAGACTTCCACGCCGTATTGCTTCAGTTCTCGCGTAGCATTCAACGCATCCACCGTGTTACGCGCAAGCCTCGACAATTCACGTGTGACAATCAAGTCAAAGCGATGTTCCTTTGCGTGCTCCATCATCCGCATAAATGATGGACGTTTCTTCATTTGGGTACCGGTTATGCCTTCGTCTATGTACTGCGCTACAACGGTCCAGTTGGGATTGCGTAATGCAAGGTCTGTATACCATTCCATCTGATTTCCCAGCGCAGATAGCTGTTCCTCATGTTCTGTTGAAACGCGGCCATAAAACACCACCCTGCGCGGTCGATTCTTGTAATTCCCAATATAGTCTGTCATTTCGAACGCCTCCTTGTTCTTTCATTGTACAAGGGGCAAATTCATAAGGGAAATGTACAAAAACACTGGTACACTTGCCATCCTTGTATGAGCGTTGCTGCTCTATACTATAAGAGTACGTTCTCTTGATTTTTTTCCACAATTACTATTTTTAGTTCATTGCACTTGACATACATCAAGTAGCCATGCCACGCAGATAGCATTTTTTCAGAACATATCAACAAAAATGACCCTGCACGATTCTGTGCAGGATCAAAATATATATTCGTTTTATTTAGCCGTCTTCGGATTCATGAAAGCCGACAAGGCCCGCATAACAGCAACAGCCGTCACGGCGGGTAAAGCCGTGACGACTGTTTTGGAGATCAGCTGCGTCCCATTTCGTTTTTGCGGTCAGGTGCTGTTTATCTGCGGCGTTTCTTTTTGCGCATCACGAAAACGCCAGCCAGCGCCACACCGCCGACAATCGGCAACGCAACCCACCATACAGGGAGCTTTGTTGCGGGGGCAGTTGGCGCGGGGGTCGGGCTGCTGTCCGGTTTTACGGTAGCAGTGGGCGCGAGAGCCGGGCTGCTCTCCGGCTTTGCGGTAGCAGCAGGCGCAGGGGTCGGGCTGCTGTTTGGTTTTGCGGCGGCAGCAGGCGCGGGGGGCGTGCTGCTATCCGGTTTTGCGGCGGCAGCAGGCGCAGGGGTCGGGCTGCTGTTCGGTTTTGCGGTGGCAGCAGGCGCGGGCGTCGGGCTGCCGTTCGGTTTTGCGGTGGCAGCAGGCGCAGGGGTCGGGCTGCTCTCCGGTTTTGGGGTAGCCGTGGGCGCGGGGGTCGCAGGTGCTGCGTCCTTTTCAAAAATTGCCTTGATTTCCACATTTCCGTCCGGCATGGTGAACTTATCGTCCTTGATAGTCACATTGCCACGCATGACCTGCCACTCCTTGAGGTGATAGCCCTTGTCGGGCGTAGCGCTCAGGGTGATCTCCGCACCGGCAACAGCCTTTGCGGGAGAGGCGGAAGCCGTTCCGTTGCCGCCGCTGGTCACGGTGACGGTATGCTCGGTAGGCGCGGGAGGCGTATCCTCCTCGAAAATTGCTTTGACCTCCACGTTGTTGTCCGGCATGGTGAACTTGTTGTTCTTGATGGTCACGCCGCCGCTGATGACTTGCCACTCCTTGAAGTAGTAGCCCTCTTTGGGCATGGCGGTCAGGGTGATCTCCGTGCCGGTCGCAGCGGTGGAAGGAGTTGCGGTACCAGTGCCGTTTCCGTCATTGCTGACGGTGACGGTGTAGGTGGTGGGGGTAATAACGCTGTTCTTCCACAGTGCTTTGATCTCAATATCCCCGTTCACGGTGTAGGAATCTCCCACCTTGTACTCTGTGCCGCTAATCTCCCAAGCCTTGAACTCCTGATCGGCGGGAGCGGTGAAGCCGCAGGCGGACAGGATGTAATTTGTCCCTGCCTTGACGGTAACAGGCTCCATGCTGCCGCTGCCGCCACCTGCGTTGAAGGTGATTGTGCAATCCGCAAGCGGCGCGCCCTCACCCACCGTGACCTCCGCATCGGGGCTGGCAAAGTGGTTGTGATCCTCCGCATAGCGAACGAAGTAATTACCAGCGGACAGGTTTTCAATCTCGATACCGGTGCAGGCGGTGTAGGTAATCTCGCTCTCCGCACGGTATTCCATCGTTGCATCCACGCCGGTGATCTTGCCGTCGCTGCCGCCCTCGGTAGTGGGCGCGACACCATTCAATCCAATGGGCGCTTCCTGCGTGGCTTTGCCGATGCTCCACGCCGCGGTTACGGCATCGGTGCTGCCGTCCGCCCATTTGCCGGTCTTGGATGTGACGCGAACGGTGTAATCGCCCGCGTCCGTGGCGGTGTTGCCGGAGATGTCCATTGTGGCGGGATCATAGCCGCTCACGGTTGCGGTATGCTCGGAGCCATTGTAGGTGTAGGTTCCGGTGACACTGATGCTGGGCTTGGCGGGATCGGTAGGCGCAGGTGGTGCATCCTCCTCGAAGATTGCCTTGACCTCTACATTGCTGTCCGGCATGGTGAACTTGTCGTCCACGATTGTCACGCCGCCGCTGATGACCTGCCACTCCTTGAGGTGATAGCCCTTGTCGGGCGTAGCGCTCAGTGTGATCTCCGCACCGGCAACAGCCTTTGAGGGAGAGGCGGAAGCCGTTCCGTTGCCGCCGCTGGTCACGGTGACGGTATGCTCGGTGGGCGCGGCCTTGGCTATCGCAATAGACAGCTCCTTCGTATTGCTGCCCGCGCTGTTGGTAGCCTTGACGGTGAAGGTGGAGCTTCCCGCTGCGGTAGGCGTGCCGCTGATCTCGCCGGTGGTTTCGTTCAGCGTCAGGCCGTCAGGCAGAGCACCGCCACTAATGCTCCATGTGATGGGCGTAGTGCCGTTGGCGCTCAGGGTCTGGCTGTACGCCTCGCCCACCTTGCCGCCCGGCAGGGTGTCCGTGGTGATGGTGGGGGCGGCGGCAGCGTTTTCGCTGATGGTGAAGTAGTGCTCCGCCTTGCCGCAGTAGTTCCCTGTGCCGTACAGCGTCACCTTGGGAGCCTTTTTGCTGTCAAAGCCCTCGTCGCCCGGTGTGAGGGTGTAGGGATGGACGTTGTTGGAATAGATGGCGGTGTAGTCCGTGTTCTCCGTAAGCTGCTTCGTTTTGTTCTCGCCCGTCTGATGGGAAAGCCCCGTCAGCTTCTTTTCGCTGCCGTCATGGGCGCAGTCCGTCAGCCCCTCGAGCGTCAAAAGCCCATGCTCATAGCAGTATCCAAGATCATACTTGTCGCAGAGCGCGCATTTGCCGTACTCGTCAGGGCTATGGTCAATGGTCTTTCCGTTGACGGTGCTGCCGCAGATGGTGATGTTTTCCGCCGGAATACCGGGCAGCTCCTTTGTGTGCAGCTTGTCATAGACATAGTTTGTGCCGTCCTTTTCCTCAAGCCGGAAGGATTCCACCGTGCTGTTCAGAATTTGAATTTTTCCAATCTCTGAAGCTCTGCCAGACGAGTTTTTCCCGATGCCGGGAATATAGTCGGTACCAGACCTCAAATTGCCGCCCTTTGCGGTCACGGTGCTGTTTTCAATAAGAATATTTATCTGGCCTCCACTTGAGCCATACGCCGCGCCGATGGCGGGGCCGAACAATTCATTGCGAACGGACACCTGGCTGTTCGCAATGCGGATACGGCTCTCACCATAGGATTGGGATTGTGTACCGTTGCCGATAACCGCGTTGACTGAAGACCTACTATCGATTTGGCTGTCCTGAATGTCGATGCTGCCAAAGGAAGCCTTTTCGCCGCCGCCAATCGTGCAGCGATTATAGGTGTACTCGTCGTTCAGGCGGATGATGCTGCCGCGGATCACGATCTCTTCAACGGAAGAATATTCTCCACGAGCGCCGATGATATCGCCCGTCAACACGGTGCTGTCCGTGATCTCCAGCCTTTTCAGTGTCTTTGCGTCATTCGGTGATTTCGCGTTTTCGTCCATAAAAATGCCGTAGGTGTGCAGATCGGAATCCCGAACGGCGATGCTCCCATTGCCGCCGACGCGAATGCTTCTAAAATGCGGCAGCCTGATCTCGCTTTCTTCAATGACGAGCTCGCTGTTGCTGCCCACGCGGATCCCGTCGGTACGAGTGGTGAGTTCGTCCGTGGATGCAACGCGGCAGTTTCGGATGGTGAGCTTCCCGCCCGGCGAGTCTGCGTCCCAGCCGATCAGAATCTTTTCGGCGCTGAGAGACGGAAGCGCTGCGTCCGAAATGGTGATGCTTCCGACGCTTCCGCCGGCAGCTCCGCCGATGCAGGCGCCGTCCTTACTGGAAATGGATTTGATCGCATTGCCGTTGATGGTGATGCTTTTGCAATCCACACGCTCGGAATAGCTGTCCGTAAAGCCGCCGATGGCTGCGCCGCTGCCCTCGGCGGAAACGGTGAGCTCACCGCCAGTGATGCGAATGTCGCCCTTACTGCCGATGCCTGCCGCACCGCCTTTTCCGACCGCATGGATGACGCCGCCGTTGATGGTAACGCCGCTCTTGCCGTTGCCTTTATCGCCAATGGCGGCGTTATTGTGATTGGCCGTGGCTTCTATCTCTCCGCCATTGATGGTAACGGTCATTGCCCCGGTGTTATAAATTCTGGCTCCGCCGATGCCGAAGCCCTCTCCCTTGGCAGTTGCCTTGACCGTGCCGCCGTTGATGATGACGCTGCCGCTCTCATACGGCCCGATTCCGTTTCCGGAGAGCACCCTGTGCGAATTTTCTCCAAAGTTGTTGACGCCCCCAATGGCGGTTACATCGCCGCCGTTGATGGTGATCGTGCCGCCATATCCTGTGGTGATCGCATCGCAGGTAGCCTCGGCGATGACCGTTCCGCCGTTGATGGTGACGCTGCCGCCATATCCCATTTGGCATGTGCCGATCCCTACGCTGTCCACAGCAAGAGGATTGCCTTCCGGCAAGGCAAAGGGTTCGGTACGGACAACGCCGCCATTGATGGTGATGCTGCCGCCCTGCCTGAGATTGCCAGGCGTATCTCCGTCGGAGGAAACGTTGTGTTCATAATCCGATCCGCCGATGGCGGAGGAGCCCTGCTGTCCTTTGGCGTGGATATTGCCGCCGTTGATGATGATCGTACCCTCGTTTTCATAGAAGTTGTCGTTGGCAGCCCACACGCGCACACCGGCGCCGATGCCGGATAGTCCAGCCACAGGCCACACACTCTTTTCATGATCAGACAGCTCCGGGAGGCACGCCGTCAGCTTGCCCATGGATGCCTCAGCGGTGCTCTGGGCGTATATGGTGAAGGTGTCGCCCTCCTTCACGTTGATGCCCCACGGTACCGTGAGGTGGCAGTCGTCCGTTAGGATCAGATTGACCGCGCCGTGGGTGTCCAAGCGGGGCGTGATGGTCACGTCGCCCTCCACCACATACCAGCCTGCGGGCATATCGTACCACTTGTTGTCGCTATTGAAAAAATCCTCGATAATAACGCTTTCCAGCACCGTGTATTCGGTGCAGAAGCGCTCCTTGCCGTCCGCGTCCAGATAGCGCACGGGGGTTTGCTCGACAGCGTTGTTCACGGTAATGCTCAGCGCCCTTGTGTCGCTGCCCTCGCTGTTTTCTGCCTTGACGGTGAAGGTGGCGGTTCCCGCCGCAGTGGGTATGCCGCTGATTTCTCCGGTTTTTTCGTTCAGACGTAAACCGGCAGGCAGAGCGCCTTCATCAATGCTCCATGTGATGGGCGCTGCGCCGATGGCGGTCAGGGTATGGCTGTAAGCCTTGCCTGTCTTGCCATCCGGCAGACTGTCCGTGGTCACGATGACGGTATAGGTGTCTGGCACAAACCGCGCCGTGAGCGTGGTTACATCCTCCGGAACGCTTGCACCGGGCGCGTAGAGCTTGCCGTCGCTGCCAAGCCACTTAAAGTAATTGCCTGTAGCTCCCTCCGGGCGGGTCAGACCGTCGGACGCAGGCGCGGTAAATTCGCTGCCGTTTTTCACGATGATCCGAATGCTGCTTTCATCGCCCAGCTTGCCGCCGCCAAGGTCAAGAGTAACGGTTTTCAGCCCGTCAGGACCTATCGTGTCACGGTTCAAAACCTCGAGGACGGGGCGGAAACCGACCTGCGGGTTTTGGCCCGCAGCGTCGCGGTGGCCACAGAAGCGGCTCGAATAGTGCCCGCGAACCGTACGGCGCCACGGCAATCTGATCACAGTATCTTGTCCACACGAAAAAATCCCGTTCCAGTTTTTGATATATCCGTCGTCCTTGTCCAGCAGCCTGTCCCATTCGTTGCTTTGGGGCGTGCCGCGTTCTGAATCACCTGAGCCTGTATAATCACTTCCCTCGGATGGCGCACGCATCGTATAGTCCACACCGCCGGCGGTGTAGTCTTTGCCAAAAATCATGTCTATGTCATTCAAATGATCCCAGCTTGCCGCGTACGCTACGGCATAGTCCGCCACGAACAGGCTGTGGGGATATTTTTTCTGCTCTGCATACTCCTCAGTGATTGCCATCTCCGACGTGAGCTTGTAGGCGTCCACTGTCCCGGCATAGGTAAAGGGCACATAGTGCAGCGTATTATCCGGCAGAGCGTCGTTCACCGTGTCGGGAATGCCCACGCCGGAGAGGTCAAAGTAATAGACTCCGCCGGGAGCAAGGTTGAACTGCTCGTCGATCTTATCCGCGGCAAACGCTGTCACCGGCAGCAGCGTCAGCACCATGCAGCATAGGAGCAGGATGCTGAGTATTCGTTTCTTCATTGGCTTTTCTCCTCCTGTTCGTGACGGGCGGGCTTGCCTGTCCCGTCTTTTCTCTGGTTTTCCTTGCTTTTGAGCCGGAAGCACAGCGCGGTGATGACCACCGCCGCGGCAAAGGAGACGACGGCCACCAGCACATAGCCGCCCGCGTCCTCCCGCAGCAGCATCGCGCCGAACGCGCCCCATGCGGCTGTCTGCCCCGGCCCGACGACCGTGCCCGCCGCCTGCGTCAGCGCCGCGCACAGCAGCATACACGCGGCACTCAGCCCATAGATGCCGCACCGCTGCCTTCGGCGGGTGTTTTCCCGCACCCGCTGCTTGACGAGTGCGACCCGTCTTGCGGTATCGTACATATCGTTTGAACCTCCTCTCTGGATTTTTGAAATGCGACTTAAAAAACCCTTTACTTATATAGGTACAAAAAATCGAAAAAACTCTCACCCAAAAC
>UMHJ01000948.1_pt1 | contig 11547 bp, 10 predicted proteins | sample 1965511 | NCBI WGS metagenome assembly UMHJ01 (sample SAMEA4836096, study PRJEB28245) | human gut metagenome | biome: gut microbiome; material: fecal sample | place: Denmark | collected 2008
TATATTACTGATGCAATTTAACCTGATTTTTAATTGAGAGATGTAAAATAAGAAATTATTTTCTGGTCATTTGTGCGGCTCTGTTTAGAGTGCTGACGCACTCGACTAAGTCATAGATATTAATGAGTATTTAATTATTGCGATCTTTTTTGACTTTATGGGGAGGGGGCTGATTTTATTTTCTGAAGAATGGCATTAACTATATCATCAATTGGAATGTTATTGACATTAAATTGGTCAAATAATATCGCTGATTTATTTGATAAAGGTTGCCAATTTGTTGTCGAAGTTGCTCCGAAAAGTACTACTTCTGGAATATTTAATGCTGCTGCTATATGAGAAGTGCCTCCATCACCAAGCAGACATAAATCGCAAACTGACAATAGTTCAAGAAATTCAGAAAATTCTTTAGTTTGAACTGGGAAGGTATTTGTTATCAACGTTAATTTTTTAACTAAAGAGGGCGGAATCGGTTTTGAACTATTGATTATTAAATTAAATGTTATACTATTCTTTAATGCGCGTATAATTTTTAACAACCTGCATTCCGACAGAGTGCTTGTTTCCCTATTATTCTCGAGGGAATAATAAATTAGTATTTCATTTTCAGGCAGCACAAATTTATGCTTTAATAATTTCTTGTTGAATTGTAAGTGAAAGACAGGCCACTCATCCGGTGATATTGTTGTAGAGGGAGGGGCTACGTTAGCGCAAAATTGAGATTGATGAAGGTATGAGTAGCCCATTTTTGTAAATGGAATCTGATGAGTGATTAATTTGCTATGCCAATTATTTTCACAATATGCAAAGCTTTCCTTGCAAAGTAAGGCAAGAGCAATATGGTCGGTTTTTCTCGGTTCCAATCCACAGAAGCCGATATCAAATTTTTTATAGAATTTACAGGCTAATTGAATTATTGATACATATCGTTTGAACCCTGTAAAATCATGATTTAAGCATATGGTCCTTACTCCATATTGTTGAGATATAATATCATTTATAACACCATTTCTGCGGCATGTAAATAATGTTATTTTAGCTTGTGGATACCTTTCTCTTATCCGTTTTATTAAGGGTAAATTGCAAATCAATGTCCCTATATGGGTAAAGTTTAGAATGGCGATATTCATTGTTATTGTTCGATTGTGAAAGTCTGTCTTAGGGCAAATAGTTTTTTAATATTGTGTTTTTGCCTTAGAATATACCTTAAGGGATTATATTTAGCAATGTAATTATTACCATATGCATTTCGATCTTTGCAGTCTTTGGCTTGTATTGTAGACTGAAATTCTCCATGACATATTACAGCGGGATTGAGGCGCCAAACAGGGTGATGTTTGGCAAAAGCAGAGAGAGGGGAAAAAAGAAACTCATCAACCGGCATGCTAAGTTTTTGGCTGTGCTCAATAGCTTCTTTTGCTGCTTTCTTAGATATGAAGTAGGCTAAGCAACCAATAGGAGATGGCTTGAGTGGATGATAAAGTGTTGCGTTGTTGAGTAATTTGATATTTTTCTTATCTACTAGAGCAAGCCAAGGGTTGGTAGGTATAAATATTTGGACGAGATCAATTCCTTTAGGTATCCATGAAGGAGATTCAATATATTTAGATGCAGATGGAAAAATTGTTATGTCGTCTTCAAGGATTAGTCCCCAGTCACTCGATGAGTTTATTAATTTTTCATAACATTTTTTGTGTGATAAATAACATCCAATTTCCGCTTTTGAAAGATCTCTTGGGCAAGCAATTTTTGATAAACTGAATGCTGATTGTTGATGAAATGATATTTCATTTTCCGTAAGTTTATATCCATCTACTCCTACAACTCTCTGAATTTTTAAGGATGTATGCTGGGTGCCAATGGTAGAGAGTTGTTTTTGCATATGCTCCCATCGATCCGGAGAACGATCAAGATTAATAACATAACATTCCATAATATTAGACCCAGTTCATTTTCCTAAAGTCGTTATGAACGTGAGTCCATAACGACTTTTTACGCGAGATATTAGTTTTTTCGGAGGTTAAAAATCTCTTCCCAGCGCTTCACCTGAGCAAGCACTTGATTCGGTGCCGTGCCGCCCACATGATTACGGGCTTTGACGGATCCTTCAAGACTAAGCACCGGATAGACATCTGCTTCAATCTTGTCGCAGAAGCTCTGCAGAACTTCAAGAGGGAGTTCTTCAAGCCCACACTTGCGCTCAGCAGCAGCTCGAACCGTCTGACCGACGATGTCGTGGGCTGTACGGAAAGGAACGCCGTGACGGACAAGATAGTCAGCAAGGTCAGTTGCAGTGGGGAAGCCCATCTGCGCAGCCTGGTGCATGGCTTCAGGCTGGGGTTCCACACCAGCCATCATGTCGCAGAAGGCGCGAAGCGTATCCTTGACGGTATCAATCGCATCAAAGACCGGTTCTTTATCTTCCTGAAAATCCTTGTTGTAAGCGAGCGGAGTTCCCTTCATGAGGGTAAGCATCGACATTAAATCGCCATAAACACGACCGGATTTGCCGCGAGCTGTTTCCGGAACGTCCGGATTCTTCTTCTGCGGCATGATGGAGGAGCCCGTCGTAAAGCGATCCGGCAACTTGATAAAGCCGAAGCGCTGGCTCATCCAAATGACGAGCTCTTCAGAGAGGCGGGAAATGTGCGCCATGATGAGAGAGGCTGCTGCGCAGAATTCGATGGCAAAGTCACGGTCTGAAACGGCGTCCAATGAATTCTGAGCAACCGTTTCAAAACCAAGGAGCTTCGCTGTGTATTCTCGATCAATGGGGTAGGTTGTACCCGCAAGGGCGGCTGCGCCAAGAGGTGACGAATTGACGCGATGACGCAGGTCAATCAGACGGGCATGATCGCGTTCGAGCATTTCGACATAGGCAAGCATATGGTGGCCGAACGTAACCGGCTGAGCAACCTGCATATGTGTGAAGCCAGGCATGATGACGTTGTAGTTCTTTTCAGCCTGGGCGACGAGCACCTCCTGAAGATGCTCGACGCGACGAATAATTTCGTCGATTTCACCGCGCAGATAGAGGCGGATATCGGTTGCAACCTGATCGTTGCGGGAGCGGCCGGTGTGAAGACGCTTGCCGGCGTCACCAATCAATGCAGTGAGTCGAGCTTCAATATTGAGATGCACGTCTTCAAGTTCAAGCTGCCATTCAAACTTGCCTGTTTGAATTTCTTCACGAATCTGAGCCATGCCTCGCTTAATGTCTGCCAAATCCTGCTCTGAGATGACGCCAACTTTGGCGAGCATCGTGGCGTGCGCAACGGAGCCGTCGATATCAACGAGCGCCATGCGTTTGTCGAAATCAACGCTTGCCGTATAACGGAGCACAAAGGCGTCGACGGGTTCGCTAAAGCGGCCGGACCAGGCCTTTTTCTTGGCATGCAGGGGATCGTTGGAATTGTCTTGAGCTTGGCTCATTGACTTGCCTCTTCTTAGTATGAGGATGGAGATAAAAAGATAATTTTAAGGGGTGTCGGCCTAAATCGGCCTTTAACAGGGGGGTGTGGAAGCAAAAGAATCAAGGATCCCCTATAATCCGCATTCTTCGGGGCGTAGCGCAGCCCGGTAGCGCGCTTGCTTTGGGAGCAAGATGTCGCGAGTTCGAATCTCGCCGCCCCGACCAGAATTCAACGTAGACCTGCCCGTAGCTCAGTTGGATAGAGCATCTGCCTTCTAAGCAGAGGGTCGCGGGTTCGATTCCTGCCGGGCAGGCCAAATAAAAGAAAGAGCCGCGAAGTCAACTTCGCGGCTCTTGTGTTATCTGCGATTGGAGAGATTCGCTAAACCGAATCTCTCCGGATGCAAGCAGTTTATGCCTGAGGCAGTTTGCTGAGTTGCTCCTCAACCTTAGCAAGGAGTGCCGTGAATTCCACAAGGCGCTTCTTTTCTGTATCCACTACAGTAACGGGAGCCTTGGAGACGAAGCGTTCATTGCCCAGCTTGCTCTGGCACTTCTTGACTTCTCCGGCAAGACGAGCGGCTTCCTTGGAAAGGCGCTCTCGTTCAGCTTTGACGTCAATTTCAACCTTGAGCATCAGTTTGAAGTCGCCAACGATGGCCACGGGCGCTACGGAGCCTTGAGCGGCCTGCTGAAGATCCTCGACGTGCGTAACGGATTCAAGGCGCGCAAGCTGCTGCAGATAAGGTGCCGCCGCTGCGCATTCAGCTTCTGGTCCAGAAATGAGGAGCGGCATCTTCTGCGACGGCGGAAGCTTCATTTCGCTTCGCAGATTGCGGATGGAGTCGATCTGCGCCTGAATGGTCGTCATGCGCGCCACGGCGTCGGCATCCACTTTCGCCGCATCAAATGTCGGATAGGTCTGGAGCATGAGGAAGGCATCTTCATCAGCTTTACGTACGCCAGCGGTGACAGAAACCTTCTGCCAAAGCTCTTCCGTGATAAACGGAATGATCGGATGGGCGAGGCGCAGAACTGCTTCGAGCACCGTGACAAGGGTATGACGCGTAGCACGCTGTTCGGCTTCAGAGCCGCGTAGCTGAACTTTGGAAAGTTCCACATACCAGTCGCAGTACTGATTCCAGACGAAGGAATAGATGGCATTGGCAGCATTGTCGAGGCGATAGTCCTCGTAGGCTGTCGTCACTTCCTTCACCGTGCGTTCGAATTCGCTGATGATCCACTTGTCGACAAAGGAGAACTGCATGGGTTCGTTCGCCGTAGCGCCGACACCGCAGTCCTTTCCTTCAACGTTCATCAGTACAAAGCGCGTAGCGTTCCAAAGCTTAGTGCAGAAATTGCGGTAGCCCTCAGCTCGCTTCAGATCGAAGTTGACGTTGCGGCCGAGCGTTGCATACGCCGCCATGGTGAAGCGAAGGGCGTCAGCGCCATGGGCAGCAATCCCGTTCGGATAGTTCTTGCGGAGCTTGGCTTCAACGATCGGAGCTTTTTCGGGCTGGCGCAGACCGCGAGTGTTCTTCTCAATGAGGTGCTCAAGGTCAATGCCTTGGATGATGTCGAGCGGATCAAGTGTATTGCCTTCGCTCTTAGACATCTTTTTACCTTCTGCGTCGCGCACAAGACCATGAATGTAGACATTCTTGAAGGGAACCCGACCCGTGAAGTGACGCGTCATCATCACCATGCGGGCTACCCAGAAGAAGAGAATGTCATAGCCGGTTACGAGCACAGTGCTCGGCAGATAGAGGTCGTAGGCGGTTTTTTCGTCGCCTTCGGGATGGGGCCAGCCAAGAGTCGAGAAGGGGACAAGGGCGGACGAGAACCACGTGTCGAGCACATCTTCGTCGCGTGTAAGCTTTACACCTTCGCCTGCCTGCTTCTGTGCTTCTTCTTCTGTACGCGCAACATAGACTCGGCCAGCTTCGTCATACCAGGCAGGGATTTGATGACCCCACCAGAGCTGACGAGAAAGACACCAGTCTTGAATATTTTCGAGCCACTGACGGTAGACGCCGCGCCATTCAGCCGGGAAGATATTTACTTCGCCGGATTCAACCGCATCAAGTCCCACTTCAGCGATTGACTTGCCCGGATAGAGGGAGCCTTCAGGAGAGGGCTTACTCATTGCCATGTACCACTGCTCGGAGAGCATCGGTTCGACGATCTCACCGGTACGAGAAACACGAGGCACCATATGTTTGATGGGCTTCACGGCGACAAGTAGACCTGCAGCTTTGAGATCCTCAACTGCGGCCTTGCGGCATTCGTAGCGATCCATGCCCTGATACTTCGCCGGTACATTCTCGTTCATACGAGCAGTCTTCGTCAGAACATTGAGCATGGCGAGATTGTGGCGGCGGCCGACTTCAAAGTCGTTGAAGTCATGGGCCGGCGTGATCTTCACGCAGCCCGATCCAAACTCACGATCAACGTATTCGTCCGCAATGACTGGAATTTCACGATCAGTGAGCGGGAGTTTCAGCATCTTGCCGACAAGCGACTTGTAGCGTTCGTCTTCAGGATGAACCGCAACGGCTTGGTCACCAAACAGCGTCTCCGGACGGGTCGTTGCAACGATGACGCCTTCTGAGTCATCAGCACCGGGATAGCGAATTTCCCAAAGATGACCGTCAGCTTCTTCGCTTTCAACTTCAAGGTCAGAAACTGCGCTCTGGAGTTTCGGATCCCAGTTGACCAGGCGCTTGCCGCGGTAGATGAGGCCTTCTTCGTAAAGCTTCACGAAAGTTTCAATGACAACCTTCGAGAGCTTCGGGTTCATCGTGAAGTAAAGGCGATCCCAATCCACGCTGTCACCCATACGGCGCATCTGTTCCAGAATCGTGCCGCCGGAGAACTTCTGCCATTCCCAGATTTTCGCAATGAAGTCTTCACGCTTCATGTCTCGACGGGAGATGCCTTCCTTTTCAAGCTTGCGTTCTACAACGATCTGCGTGGCAATGCCGGCATGATCTGTGCCCGGCAGCCACATTGTGTTGTAGCCCGCCATGCGGTGATAGCGGGTAAGCGTATCCATTACGGTCTGATTAAAGGCATGGCCCATGTGCAGGATGCCTGTAATGTTGGGCGGGGGGAGCTGAATGGAAAAAGCAGGCTTTTTCGGATCAAGGCCGGCTTTGAAGCAGTCGCTCTTTTCCCAGGCAGGGTACCAGCGCGCTTCAATTTCATTGGGTTCAAAACTCTTGGCGAGTTCCTGCGTTTCTTTATCCGTCATGGTGAGTTGTCGACTAACAAAGAGGGTTTCGCGCGATCGCTGGGGGTCATACCAAGAGCGCGCAAGGAAAAATCAAAAGCAGAGGCAGGTCAGACGACCGTCCTCTGCGTAAATTCAAAGCATTTCGCCATTTTCTCACGAACAACTGCTGACTTGAGTCAACGGGCTTCTGCATTCGAAAATGATTCAGCGCTTGATGATGTCAGAGAGGTCGAGTTTTTGGACTTCTGCGGCGACGGCCTGCTGAATGGTTGATGCTACGGAACGTTCGAGATCTGCTTTGATCCGGGTTACTGCATTTTCGGCTGCCATCTCAACCGTATTCTTCAAGTTTTCTCGAAGTGCGGCTTCTACTGCTGGTGCGAGACGGGCAATAAGCGCTTTCTTTTCCGCTTCGGTCAGAATCAAAGGCTGAGGCTCGAATGGCTGAGGCTCAATTTCAGTAGCGGGCTGCGACTGAACATGCACCTGCGTTGGGATTGGTGCCTGCGTCTGTTTCGTTAAGTTTTCGACAGTTTCCCAAGAAAGATCCACGCGATCCTTCAGCGTGCGGCATTTAAGAAACCGTGAATCGATAACAGGTTCCTGACGGTTCATGAATGATGTCCTTCAAAATGGGTCGGCAGCGGATTATTTTCGGCGGTCATAGGCAGCGAGTTCCACCCCCGCTGCTTTATAGGCACGCCAACGATCGCGCGAAAGTTTGAGTTCGGTGGGCTCAGTGCTCACAACATCAATGATGCGTGAAAAACGTCCAAATTCTTTCTGCCAATCAGCAGGCAGTGCGTCGTCGAGCAGCACAAGTACGTCGCCGGTGAGCTGAGGCAGCTCGGTTGAAAGAAGAATGGGCGTTTCAGCTGCGTGACGATCATCAGCGAAAACATGCGGAAGAAATGCGAGATCGTCAAACCGCCACAGCAGCTCGTCGAGCTCTGTGAGTTTTTTCGTCTCCGACGACCACATCGCGAGTGTGAGTCCACGCTTATAGACAGTACGCGCAACAAGACACGCATACCGTAGGCGATTGGGGACATTGAAGTGAAAATCAATCTTCTGCATGTGCAACATTATGGCGCATGCAACTGCCGAATCTGTGATGAGGGAGAAGGACTTCCCTTTGCTACATGTGGAAAGAACCGATCTGAGTTGTGCTATACCGCATATACGTGATGAATGGATGGACTCTCTTGCCAAGTATTTGGGTGAGAGGCATAATTTCACTCCTCTGGCGGGGGGGGTAGCTCAGCTGGGAGAGCGCTGCGTTCGCAATGCAGAGGTCGGGAGTTCGATCCTCCTCCTCTCCACCACCTGACACGGCCTGGTACGTCTCATAGCGTTCCAGGCCGTTCCATTTTTACAGAAATAACAGCGATTAACGCTCATTTTCGGGCTTTCGAAGGTTGCATGTGGTTGCAACAAGATTCATGCAAGCCCACGCCGGATGGCATAAAAGATGGCATAAAGAAATCTCAAGCAGGAGTTTTTATGCCAAAAAACGTCAGACCGCTCTCCGTGAAGGAGATCGCAGCAATTACACGAGTGGGAACGACTGCTGTCGGTGGAGTTCCGGGACTCTCGGTTCAGGTTCTTCAGACTGGTGACCGCTACTTTGTCTATCGCTATCAGATTGACGGTCGCCGCTCGATGGTCTCGCTTGGATCTCTCTCTGAAATCTCTTTGAAGGTGGCACGAGAAAGGGCTGCTGCTTATGCAGAGTTGGTTAAGCGCGGCATTTCTCCGGTCGAACACCGTCGAAAAGAAGCAGAGAGACGCAAGCGTGAATCTGATGAGAGTGCAAGAGAAAGAGATCGACAACTACATACCGTTGCCGTGTGTGCAGAGGAATGGATTCAGGAGCGTGTGCAGGCGAACTATTGGGCTGCAAATATCCGTGGGGAATCTGTCATGCGCGCGTATTTTCGCAATCACATCAACCCAAAAATCGGGGCTGTACCGATTGGCGAACTCTCTCCTCAACAGGTATTCGATCTGCTGAGGCCGCTGTGGCAGACGACAACTGATACCGCTGAGAATTGCAAATCTGCAGTTTTTAATCTTTTCCGATGGGCTAAAGCTCGGGGGTATTGTGTACAAGAGAATCCAGCTGACATTAAGGGTGTTTTAGGAGTTCTTCTCGAACCTCTGCAGGCCACTCGTAAAAAAAATCGAAATCTGCCGGCTCTTGATTATCAAGAGATTCCAGATTTCTTTGTGGAATTGATGGCGTCGGATCGAGTGTCTTACAGGATGACAGCCTTTGCTATTCTCACGACTCTGCGGTCGAAGATGGTGCGGCTTGCGAAATGGACAGACGTGAATTTCCAAGAGCGAACATTGACCATCCCAAATGCAAATTTCAAGACAAAGGGACGGGGTGATCACACAGTGTTTTTGTCGGCGGCAGCCTTGCAGATCTTGAATGGGATGCCGCGATATCCAGGTATTGATTTGATTTTCCCTTCGCCGCGCCAAAAACGAGAACTTTCTGATGCGGCAATGGGGATTGTCTTTGCCCGACTGCACGAACGAAGTCTTCAAAGTGGCGGGAAGGGATGGATTGATCCCGTGCTATCTAAAAAGGAAGGGGTATTGGTGATTGCGACACAGCATGGAACTTCTCGTGCAAGTTTTAAGACTTGGACGAAGACCGGAGAAAATCGCAAACTTTTTGATGAGGAGGCCGTGGAGCTGTGCATGGCGCACAAGCTCCAGGATGATTATGGCGGGGCATACAATCGCGCGACGTTAGAGCCAGAGCGACGGCAGGTGATGGAGGCGTGGGGACAATACTGCTTTTCAAAATTAAAACTTTAAGCGGGCTGGGAGGTTTAGTTCCTCCCATTCTCGTCATGCCTCAATTCGTGCAACGAAAGCATCAATATCGGCTCTGCGAAAGGCGGCGATAGTGGCGCTAAGTCGAATGGGCTTTGGAAAGTCAGGTCGTTCTCTAGCCCAGCGCCAAATTGTTGTACGTGAGACGCGTAGATATTTGGCTGCTTCGGCGGGCCGCAGAAATTCGCAAGTCTTTAGCGATTGCTGTTCTGTTTGTGTCATGGTTGACCACCTTAAAGTTACTGATTCAAAGTGAATTACGCAGTCAGTTCCAGATTGGGGTTACGTTCGATCAAGCCTTCATGGCGTAGGCGTTGATAGAAGAAATACAGTCCCTTGCCGGTTATCCGCGCATGTGCTTTTTTGTCGAGTTCCCCATCGGTGTGCTTGAACGTATGGAAACGAGTCACCATCAAGCCCTTATTGATTGAAATTTGCATAGCTTGTGTGCCTTGTTTGTAAATAAATCCCCCCATACGGAGCCAGTCGAAGAATTTTCTGGGGCGGATGCTGAGCACTTTGGCGGCTTCGGTGATGGTGTGTTCGGCATCTGATGCAGTGACTGCCTCAGCGAATTCGACTTTAGGCATATCACTCTTGACCTGAGCTTCGAGAGCCAGGCGTTGCTCGTATTGCTCTGCCCATGCGCGTGCGGCTATCGCTGGATTTGTAAAGTCGGGGAGGGCGGGCGTTTGACGCGTTCCGTACGACCCCGTTTTTCTGATCGTCGGCAGTACCTCCCCGCACACCCAATCCTGAAACCGTTCTGCGCTTTCGAGCTTGGAGCGCATGATAAGACGGTAGAGGTTCCCTTCATTTAGGTATGCGATGGGTTGGACACCACCTTTAGTAGGGGTGTCGTGTTTCGCGACTCCCTTATTTTTGGTATGGTTTCGGAGTGCGTCCCGGGTGTTTGAGTATCCGAGAGCCTTGCACACGTCAATTGCGCAGAACCAGGGCTCACCGTTCTCGACGATGACACGAAGGTTCGAGCCTTCGAACTTGAATGTTTGAATCAGTTCATTCATTGAGAATGCTCCAAAAGAAAAGCCCCGGCGCATGAGCGTCGAGGCCTGTCAAGAAAAGTGGTTGATTACGCTGTTAGGCGTTTGGGCTGGTGCGAAGCCCAGGACTTGTAGCAATCAAGGTCTTTGACCGAGTACCCCTGTTTAGCTAGTGCTTCTTCCATAAAGCCAAGTCCCAGATCATTAACTGCTTCCCAAAAATGAGCTGCGAGAGGGGATTTCACGCGGCGCAAGAGCGCTAAAAAGAGATTCAGATCGTCTCGAAAGAGATATCGCCAGTAATAGATAAAGACAACGATTCTCTCGGCCATAACTTCATCGATCACGATCGAACCTTCGGGAATTTTCGGCGCCGGAAGCTGCGGTTTAAGTGTGCAGGTTTCGATGAGCGCGAGTGCAGCTTTCATCTGATCGTGTCTTAGGTCTTTGTAGCTCGCGATCTTGAAGTAGTCGTAAAGAGCGTTGTAGACCGTCTGATAGTGAACCGATGAGTTCTTAGCGCGCGCCTTGATGGCCTTGCGGATCTCGTACTGCTCTGAAGTCGAGATCTGCGCGGACTGGTCTGTTTCGTAGCGTCCCGTGCGGCGAATCGCCGGCAGGACTTCGGACGTGACCCACTTGCGTGCTTTGTATGCGGCCGTACCTTTTTGTAAGGCGGCGTCAGAGCGAAGTACAAGAGTCCATAAGCCGCTTTCGTTGACCACCGTAAGGGGGCTGCCACCTTGCGGGGCAGGAACGGCAGAGCGTTCATCTTCATCGAGAGACGCGACACGCTTACGGATGTTTGAGATTCCGAACATCCGTTCGATATCAACGGCAACGAACCAGGGATTGCCTTCCGTGTCGTATACCCGAAGGGTGAGATCAGGGGCAAAAGTGAAAACCGCAGGAACGGTTGTGACATTGACTTGCATAGCAAGGCTCCATGAGAGGTTATAAACCTCGTGCCCACTTTCCACGGTGGGCGGGCGAGGCATTGCGGGGGTGGAAAAACCGCTCTCATGGATACGGCCCTGCCGAAGCAG
>UMHJ01046973.1_pt1 | contig 11349 bp, 8 predicted proteins | sample 1965511 | NCBI WGS metagenome assembly UMHJ01 (sample SAMEA4836096, study PRJEB28245) | human gut metagenome | biome: gut microbiome; material: fecal sample | place: Denmark | collected 2008
AAGTGACCAATCCAAGTCGATGGAAGTAAACATTGCTTACTTCCATCGTTTGCATTATAATTAGATGCAAATAAAGGAGAAGAACAGATGCAGAAATCGACAGCAGCCATTTGCAAAGAACCTGAATCAGTATGAGGTATTATATCTCGATATCACGCTTTTTTTGTCTACGTTAAAGCAGGATGATATGCTGGTGGAGAGAATGGAACAGGAAAGACTATGCACTAATGCAGCAGTGCTGACACTGCTGATCCATCTGGGATATCTGGCATATGATGAAGAAAAACAGACGGTAGGAATTCCGAATGTGGAAATCCGGCAGGAATTTATACGTGCCATTAAAAACGGAAACCGCATTGAAAAAACTGCACAGATTATATAATACATTGTATTGCCCGAGCAATGCAAAATAGGTATAATAAAAATGAGAAGGGAGTTGAGATAATATGGCAACAACAAATGTAACGATCAGAATGGATGAGGAGTTGAAAAAACAGGCAGAAGAATTATTTGCTGATTTGGGTATGAACATGACAACTGCTATTGTTACTTTTACAAAGCAGGCTGTAAGAGAGCAGGCAATTCCGTTTATTATATCAAGAAATATGCCAAATGAGGAAACAATGCAGGCAATTAAGGAAGTAGAGAGATTAAGGAAGAATCCGAATAAACGGACATATTCCAGTTTTGATGAATTACTGGAGGAAGTAAAAGCAGATGTATAATATTGTACCGTCCACGAAATTTAAGAAAGACTTAAAAGTGGCTATTAAAAGAGGATATGATATGAGACTTCTGGATGAGGTTGTATCGAAATTGGCAAAGGGAGAGACATTACCAGATAAAAATAAAGATCATGCACTTGTAGGAAATTTTGCAGGATGCAGGGAATGTCATATTACGCCAGATTGGTTGTTGATCTATGAAATTGATGATGGAGAATTATTGCTCTATCTTACAAGGACGGGAAGCCATAGTGATCTGTTTTAGCAGAAGAATTTTCAAAGTTTTATTTTACAGGAAGAAAAAAGACAGCAGACCGGCATGGATCTGCTGTCTTTTTTGTGAGGAGAGAGGAAAGAAGGGGGCAAAAGCGCAGAATCCGAGAACAATCCTTGACGTATCAGGCCCTGAACCGTATAATAAATGCTGGATAAAATGTGTTAATTTTTCCGTGAAAAATTAACATGTAGGAAGCGATACATCAAAGATGTACCGCAATCATCAGCCCTTGCCGAAGGCAATTTTAAATGGGCTGATGTTCAAGAGAGAAAAAAATGGAGGAAATCAAATGGCACTGAGCAAAAAGCCGGTCAACGGCATGAAAGATATATTACCTGCAGAGATGGAAATCCGTGATTATGTGACGAGCGTGATCAAAGATACCTATCGCAGCTTTGGATTTACGCCGATTGAAACCCCATGCATGGAAAATATTGCAAACCTTTCCAACAAGCAGGGCGGCGAGAACGAGAAACTGATCTTTAAAGTATTAAAGCGTGGCGAGAAGTTAAATCTCGAGACCGCAAAAGAAGAGGCGGATGTGGTCGATTTCGGTATGCGTTACGATCTGACCGTTCCACTTTCCCGTTTCTATGCAAACCATGCCAATGATCTGCCGACACCGTTTAAGGCATTGCAGATTGGAAGCGTGTGGAGAGCCGACCGTCCGCAGCGTGGACGTTACCGTCAGTTTACCCAGTGCGATATTGATATTTTAGGTGAGCCGAGTAATCTTGCAGAGATTGAGCTGATCACTGCGACAACCACCACCATCGGCAGACTCGGATTTAAGAATTTTGAGATCCGCATCAATGAGCGCCGGATTTTAAAGGCAATGGCAGCATACAGCGGATTTGAAGAGAAGGATTACGACAGCATTTTCATCACCCTCGATAAGATGGACAAGATCGGTCTCGAAGGTGTGGCAGCAGAACTCGGGGAAGAGGGCTATGCAAAAGAGTCGATTGACAAATACTTAGAGCTGTTTGAGTTATTAAAAGACCGCAAGGATGTTGCGGAAGGTGTGGCATTCTTGAAGGACAAGCTGGGTGGTTTCCTGGATCAGGAAGTGGCAGACAGCCTGACCGAGATTGCAACGGCAGTCAATGCGACAAAGAATGCAGAGTTTACACTGGTCTTTGATCCGACACTTGTGCGCGGCATGAGCTATTATACCGGAACCATTTTTGAGATCGCAATGCCGGAGCTTGGTGCAGCCTGTGGCGGCGGTGGAAGATACGACAAGATGATTGGAAAATTCACAGGCAACGATGTGCCGGCATGTGGTTTTTCCATCGGATTTGAGCGTATTATCCTGCTTCTGATGGAGAGCGGGTTCAAAATTCCGGAGCGTCCGAAGAGAGTTGCTTACTTAGTAGAAAAGAAGTATCCGGCAGAGAAACTTGTGGATGTGATGAAACAGGCAAAAGAAGCCCGCGAGAACGGACAGCAGGTATTGGTTGTCCGCATGAACAAGAACAAGAAATTCCAGAAAGAGCAGCTTTCCAAAGAAGGATACGAAGAATTTGAGGAGTTTTTTAACAAATAGAATAAGGAGAGTATAAAGGAGACAATCATGGCAGAATCAATGAAAGGCTTACACAGAAGCCACAGATGTACCGAGGTAAGCAGTGCCAACATCGGTGAAAAAGTAACCGTTATGGGCTGGGTACAGAAGAGAAGAAATTTAGGAAGTCTGATTTTTATCGACCTGCGTGACAGAAGTGGTCTGTTACAGATCGTGTTTGACGAGGAGAGTGTCGGAGCAGAGGGATTTGCAAAGGCAGGAACTTTAAGAAGTGAATATGTAGTGGCTGTTGAAGGAACGGTACAGAAGCGTTCTGCAGCGGTCAATGAAAACTTAAAGACCGGAGATATCGAAGTGATCGCAACCAGCCTTCGCATTTTATCCGAGTCACAGACACCTCCGTTTGCAATTGAGGAGAACAGCCAGACCAAGGAAGATATTCGTCTGAAATACCGTTATCTGGATCTGCGCAGACCGGACATTCAAAAGAACTTAATGCTGAAAAGCCGTGTGCTCGGACTGATGCGTCAGTTTATGGCAAACGAGGGATTTTTAGAGATCGAGACTCCGATCCTGTGCAAGTCTACACCGGAAGGTGCCAGAGATTATCTTGTGCCAAGCCGTGTGCATCCGGGAAATTTCTATGCACTGCCACAGTCTCCGCAGCTGTTCAAGCAGCTTCTGATGGCATCCGGCTATGACCGGTATTTCCAGATCGCCCGCTGCTTCCGTGACGAGGATCTGCGTGCAGACCGTCAGCCGGAGTTTACACAGGCAGATATGGAGCTTTCCTTTGTTGATATCGACGATGTCATTGATGTCAACGAGCGTCTGTTAAAATTTGTATTTAAGGAAGCCATCGGTGTGGATGTGCAGATTCCGCTACAGCGTATGCCGTGGCAGGAAGCCATGGATCGTTTCGGTTCCGACAAGCCGGATACCCGTTTCGGTATGGAACTGGTCGATGTATCCGAGACCGTAAAGGGCTGTGGATTCGGTGTATTTACCGGTGCACTGGAAAACGGTGGTTCTGTCCGTGGTATCAATGTCGAGGGACAGGGACATATGCCGCGTAAGAAGATTGACAAGCTGGTGGAGCATGCAAAGGGCTGCGGTGCTAAGGGACTTGCTTATCTGTGCATTAACGAAGATGGCACTTACAAGTCTTCTTTCGCAAAGTTTATGACAGAAGACGAGTTAAACGCACTTGTTGCAAAGATGAACGGCAAGCCGGGCGATCTGCTTTTGTTTGCAGCAGATAAAAATAAGATCGTATGGAACGTACTGGGCGCCCTTCGTTTACAGCTTGGAGAAGAACTTGGACTGATCGATGAGAACAAGTACAATTTCCTGTGGGTAACAGAATTCCCACTTCTGGAGTGGTCCGATGAAGAGAACCGTTTTATGGCAATGCATCATCCATTTACCATGCCGATGGAAGAGGACTGGGATAAGATCGACAGCGATCCGGGTGCTGTCCGCGCAAAGGCATACGATATCGTATTAAACGGTACCGAACTTGGTGGTGGTTCTGTCCGTATTCATCAGGATGACATTCAGGAAAAGATGTTTGAGGTGCTTGGATTTACCAAGGAGCGCGCACATGAGCAGTTTGGATTCCTTCTGGATGCATTCTCCTATGGTGTGCCGCCACACGCAGGACTGGCTTACGGTGTAGACCGTATGATTATGCACATGGTACATGCAGATTCCATCCGTGACGTGATTGCATTCCCGAAGGTAAAGGACGCTTCCGATCTGATGTCTGAGGCACCGGGTTCTGTGGATGAGAAACAGTTAGAAGAACTTGGTATTGCGATCGTAAAGAGTGAGGATAGCGAAGAATAATTTCTATGAAAAAATGGAAAGCAAACTGGAAAAAAATACTCATTGTACTGATCCTTATCTTGCTTTTGGTGTTTGGAATTCTGATGTATGGCAAAGTCAGTGAGCTGACCAACCAGCTTGCCTATCTGCAGGATACGACCAACATCATTCTTTCGGATGTAGGAGGAATGCAGTCAAGCATTGAAAAAACACTCGAAGAAGAGGCCAGTATGGTCGAGGATTATTCCATAGAAGTAAAGGATATGGATTTTGCCCGTCACGAGTATAAGGTGGAAGTTTCCGTGATTCCGAAAGAGTATACCGATAATACAACGATGAGCATCTATTTCGGAACAACGGAATGTCCGCTGAAAGCAGACGGTTACATGTTCAAAGGAAATATCACACTTCCGCTTAACAAAACATTCAACGGAAATGTCACGTTCCTTCTTGCAAACGGAAAAAAGAAGACAACGGAAGTGGTGGAAGACTTTGATGGTGTCAGCGGAAAATTTGATCAGGTTTTATCGGGAACGTTAGATGGAACGCCGGCATTAAAGGACGGAAAACTTTCTCTGAAAGGAAAGTGTACCTATACGCTTGATAATGTTGCGATGTATCATTTTAAAAGTTTTGAAATAGCAGCATCCCTAGATGGAGAGGAAATCTGGACGCAGGATCTGATGCAGAATCTGCTAGAGGAAAAACAGGAGTCATCAAAGGACGATAAGGATCTGGTGACGACAGAACAGGCGGTGGAGGAGAATTCGGAAGGATCTACCGTTGATTCAGGTTCCGGTACCGTTACCTGCAGGATGGTATATGAGAAGCCACAGCAGCAGAAAGAAGACGTAGAACAGACGCAGGCACAGGAAGGACAAACCCCTTCGCGGAAACCATTGCGTATCTATCTGCGGGCTGTGACAACGGAAGGGTATCGGTTTGAAACGGATCTGCTGCGGGAAGATGCCATGGAAGAAGAAAATAAATGGTTTTTGGATAAGGAAAGCATAGATACAAAGATGTATCGCAGTGTGTATGATCGGAAGGATCAGGAACTTACCATTGACTGAAAAAAGAAGTACGGTCAGTTATGACTGTACTTCTTTTTTTGCGAGTGGCAGGGTAAAGATGAACTCTGTTCCCACTCCTTCGGTGCTGATGACGTTGATATGTTCATTGTGTGCCTGAATAATTTCTTTTACAATAGCAAGTCCCAGGCCGGTTCCCCGTTTATCTTTTCCCCGGGAAAGGTCCGTTTTATAAAAGCGATCCCAGATTTTTTTGATACTTTCTGCAGGAATTCCGATTCCGGAATCTTTCACGGAAATAAGAACTTTTTCATTTTTGATGCTTGTTTCAATCTTGATTGATGCATCATTGTGGGAAAACTTTGTGGCATTGTCGATCAGGTTATAGAGAACCTGCTGGATTTTGCTCATATCACCGTGAACATATAACTTTTGTCCTGTTAAGACAAGATCAAAGGAAAGCCCTTTGGCAGAACAGGTTCCTTCAAAGGTGAGGATGGTCGTCTTTATCATGCGGTTGATATCGAAATCTGTAAGATCAAGCATCATACCCCGGTGCTGTCCAAAACGGTTCAGATCCAGAATTCCCTGTGTCAGTTTGGTCAGACGTTCGGTTTCAAACAGGATGATATTCAGATATTTATTCTGTAGCTCCGGTGGAATGGTTCCGTCTAACATGGCTTCGATATATCCTTTGATTGATGTCAGCGGAGAACGGAAATCGTGAGAAACATTCGAGATAAACTTTCTCTGGTCTTCTTCGAGTGTGTCCAGTTCATTCGCCATATAATCCATGGTGTTGGCAAGATATCCCAGTTCATCGTTCCGGTGGATCTGTGTGCGCGGTTCAAAATTTCCTTTGGCATAACTCTCGGAGACGATTGTCAGCCGATGCAGTGGACGGTAAAATCCATGTGCAAACAGCAAAAGGAGGAACAGTGCTGTCAGAAAAACAAATTCAATGGTATAAAAAACAATGTTCATAAAACCGTTTGCATTCTGTGTGATGGAGGACACGGTCTTATGGATCATGACATAACTGTGAATCCGGTAATTGCTGGTGATCGGAGAAAATACCGTAAGGTTTTTTTCGGAAAACGATCCGTAAAAGTTACCGGTCATATAATAACGGTTGCCAAAGTCGGAAGTGTTGAAACCTTTGAGCGTTTTATAATTGGCATTTGCTGCATCTTTGCCGACGGATTCATCGGTAGAATCAAAAAGAATATTTCCCTGATTGTCCATGATCCAGATTTGGGCAGAAAGATATTCGCCAAGACTTTGCATCTGTTTTTGAAAATCCTGCAACGAAAAACTGTATTTATTATAATTGTCAGCATAACCAGATGCAATCTGTACAGATTCCCGGTATAGCTGCTGTGCCTCCCGGTTTTCGGCATAATGCGTGATCGCATGCTGTGTGAACGTACACAGGATGATAAAGCCGAGAGCCACAAACAGGACATAGCCGAAAATGAGTTTGGGGATCAGTGTTTTTTTCATCCTTTTACCTCAAATTTGTAACCGATTCCCCAGACAGTTGCGATCGACCAGGTTTCATGGTCTTTGATCTTTTCCCGGAGACGTTTGACGTGGACATCTACTGTGCGGGTATCCCCGATGTATTCATATCCCCAGATGTGATCCAGCAGCTGTTCGCGGGTAAACACCTGGTTGGGAGAAGCTGCAAGGAAATATAACAGTTCCAGTTCTTTTGGAGGCATGTCAATCGGATGCCCATTGTACATGACCGAATAATTGGACAGATTGACGGTCAGATCCGGATATTCCACACATTTTAATTCTACAACGGACTCGGTTTTGGCAGGCTGGAAACGGCGGAGAACCGCTTTGACGCGTGCTACCAGTTCCTTGGAATCAAATGGCTTTAATATGTAATCATCCGCACCGAGCTCTAGTCCGAGTACTTTATCAAAGATTTCGCCTTTGGCGGAAAGCATGATGATCGGAACGTTGCTTTTGGTACGGATTTCCCGACAGACCTGATAGCCGTCAATGCCCGGAAGCATCAGATCAAGCAGGATCAGGTTAGGGTTATAGTGTTCAAATGCGTGCAGGGCTTCTTCCCCGTCATTGACGATTTTGGTATCATAGCATTCCTTGGTCAGATACAGGGAAATAAGTTCTGCAATATTATTGTCATCGTCCACAATCAGTATTTTCTGTTTGGACATGGAAATCCCTCCTTATTATAAAAAATCAATAGGTATTTAAACATCAAAAGCAGCAATGGTCACACCGGCACCGCCCTCAGACGGCTCTCCCATCCGGTAAGATTTCACGTACCGCTGGTTTTTCAGATGTGCCTGTACGGCATTGCGCAGTGCACCGGTTCCTTTTCCGTGAACGATCCGGACGGATGGCAGATGAGCCACATAGGCATCATCAAGATATTTATCCAGATGGGCAATGGCTTCGTCTACCGTCATACCAATCAGATTGATCTCTGTAGAAACGGATGCCGCTTTGCTCATTTTTATTTTTCCGGAAGAAGTACCGCCGTATTTTTTTGCTGCCGGAGAGGCATCTTCATCGATCAGTACCAGATCTTTGATGTTGACCAGGGAACGTAAGATTCCCATCTGGACATACAGATCCCCTTTGGCGTTTGGCAGTGTGTGCACGGTTCCCTTTAAGTTCATGGACAGTACACGCACGGAATCACCGATGCGCAGCTTTTTAGGTACTTTGTGGTTGACCGTTTCCTTTTTCTTCATGGAGAGTGCTTTTTCACTGGCACTCATTTTGTCACGGACACGGCTGCGTTCTTTTTCCATTTTGGACATAGGCGCCTGTCCCTGTCCGTACTTGTTGAAATTGCGGATGGTCTCATCGGCAAGGTCTTTGGCTTCTTTGAGAATCTGTACAGCTTCTTCATTGGCTTTGCGCAGGATCTCGTCACGGCTGTTGTCCAGACGCTCATTTTTGGCGGTCAGTTTCTTCTTTAAATCTTCAATTTCTGCTTTGTATTTCTGAATTTCCAGCTGTTCTTTTTCAATGGTGATACGGCTCTGTTCCAGATTGGCAAGCATATCTTCGAAATTGACGTCGCGCTCACTCAGGCGGCCTTTGGCATCTTCAATGATATTTTCTGCCAGTCCGAGTTTGGAACTGATGGCAAACGCATTACTTTTTCCCGGAATACCGATCAGCAGACGGTAGGTAGGACTGAGCGTATCGACATCAAATTCACAGCAGGCATTTTCAACACCTTCTGTGGAGAGCGCATAAACTTTCAATTCACTGTAATGCGTGGTAGCCATGGTGACCGCTCCATACTGGTGCAGTTTGTTTAAGATGGAGATGGCAAGTGCGGCACCTTCGGTCGGATCGGTACCGGCGCAGAGTTCGTCAAACAGACACAGGCTCTGGTCATCCGCCTTTTGTAAAATGCGGACGATATTGGTCATGTGGGAAGAAAACGTACTCAGGCTTTGCTCAATACTCTGTTCATCTCCGATATCTGCAAAAATTTCGTGAAAAATGGCAAGTTCCGAGCGATCTCCGGCCGGAATGTGCAGACCGGACTGTCCCATCAGAGTCAGCAGTCCCACCGTTTTTAAAGAGACGGTTTTACCACCGGTGTTTGGACCGGTCACGATCAGCTGCCGGAAATCCGCACCGAGACGTACATCAATCGGAACCACTTTCTTAGGATCTAAGAGTGGGTGGCGGCCTTTGCGGATGTTAATCCGTCCCTCTTCATTAAAGACAGGGGCAACACCGTTGTAACTTTTGGCAAGTTCGGCTTTGGCAAAAATAAAATCCAGTTCCGCAAGAACAGTATAATCCTGACGGATTCCGTTTGCGTTTTCTGCCACACGGTTGGAAAGATCTGCTAAAATGCGGTCAATTTCTTCCTGTTCTTTTAAAAACAGTTCCTTAAGTTCGTTATTTAAATTGACGACAGCCATTGGTTCAATAAATAAGGTAGAACCGCTTGAGGACTGGTCATGTACCATACCGGGAACCGAGGTTTTGGATTCGGCACGAACCGGCAGACAGTAGCGGCCGTCACGCATGGTAATCACAGCATCCTGCAGATAGCTGCGGGTGGTTGTGTTGTTCATAAGACCAGTCAGCTGTGCGTGAATGCGGTCGTTCATCCCTCGGATGGATTTACGGATTTTAGAAAGTGTCGCAGAGGCGTCGTCTGCAATTTCGTCTTCCCCGACAACACAGCGGCGGATTTCATCCAAAAGGGGAGAAAGCGGCTGGATCTGTGAAAAAAGCGGTGACAGGGAATCTGTTTTTTCATCGTTGCGGTCGCTTCGGTCGTATGCTTTGACCCGCTTGGCAACTTCCAACAGAGAACAGATCATAAGGAGCTCTGTGGTATTTAAGGTGCCACCGATATCGAGACGCTTCAGGGAAGCGTTGACATTGTGAACGCCGGAAAAACTGATGCCACTTCCGCGGTACAGGCGGCTGAGTGCGTCTGCCGTAGTTTCCTGCAGATGTGCAATTTCCGCAGGATCGGTCAGGGGAACCAGTTTGTGACAGCGGTCTTTTGCCTCTTCACAGCTGGCATAATCTGCCAGACGCTCCAGTATTTTATAATATTCAAGTGTATGATAAACTTTCTGATTCATAGTGATATTCCTTTTTATATAGTATTCTCTCTTGTATTATAACGCAAAGTGCCATTTTGGAAAAGAAAAATAATGTGATTGTTGCAAGTGCATGGAAATGCGAATATAATAGTGGTTATGAGTGATAAACAGCAACCAAAGAATGCGTTTGTCAGAGAACAGATTAAGGACAAACCAAAGAATTATAAACGTATGTGGGTCCGGTTGGGGGAATCTGCTGCCTGTGGGGGTGTATTTGCGCTGGCTGTGTGTCTGGTGCTGCTTTTTATGATTCCGGTTCTGCGGCAGGAGGAAGGTTCTGTGCCGGATACCGGAGCACAGGATTCACAGCAGGCATCGGTGGAAGAAACGGAGCAGGGGTCTGAGGAAAAGGAGGAGACACAGACTCCGGAAGAGAGACAGCCGATGACGCTGGACGATTACCAACAGATTCAGACAGAGCTGTACGCCATTGGAAATACGGCAAATAAGTCCATCGTTACGATCACGGGGGTGGTCAGTGATACGGACTGGTTTAACAACTCTTATGAACGGGAAGGTCAGGGCTGTGGCACGATCATTGGAGAAAGTGTAGGTAAACTCTGGATTCTTACGGAGAAAAAAACGATTAAAGATGCTGCAAAGATCAAAGTTACCTTTGTAAATGATGCGGTGGCAGAGGCAAAGCTGGTCAGATACGATGGGAATACCGGTCTTGCGGCACTTACCGTGGATCTGGAGGATCTGGAAGATTCCACGAGGAATGCCATCACCGTGATGAAAACAGCTGGTTTAAACACCATACATAAGGGAAGTATTGTGATTGCCCTCGGTAGTCCGCTTGGAACGAATTATTCGATCCTGACCGGAACTATTACAGCGACCAATAATGAAATTTCCACCCCGGACAATAATTACAGTGTATACACGACAGATATTGTTGCCAGCGAGAATGGAAGCGGTGTGCTGATCAATATGGATGGCGAACTTGTCGGTGTTGTGATGCAAAGCTATAGTGCGGCTTCTGCAAATACGCTCACTGCAGTGGAAATATCAGAACTGATGCCAGTGATTGATCTATTATTTGCGGACAAAGAGGTGCCGTATTTTGGTGTGCACATTTCTACGGTTACCCAGCATATTGCGCAGAAATACGATATTCCGAAGGGCGTATATATCAAAAAAGTCGAGATGGATTCGCCTGCCATGGATGCGGGACTGCAGAGCGGGGATGTGATCCGTTCCGTTGCAGGCCAGGAGGTTGTAAGTGCAGAGCAGTTCCGGGAGGTGCTATTGCAGCTGACACCGAAAGAAACCTATTCGGTTATGGTTATGCGGGAAGGTACTAAGGGTTATAAAAAGATTACCT
>UMHJ01036212.1_pt1 | contig 11205 bp, 8 predicted proteins | sample 1965511 | NCBI WGS metagenome assembly UMHJ01 (sample SAMEA4836096, study PRJEB28245) | human gut metagenome | biome: gut microbiome; material: fecal sample | place: Denmark | collected 2008
GTTTTCGACCGTGGATTCAAATGATCCAGTATAGAGCGAGACAAGAGACGCATAGAAAAACCACAGCGATGTTAAATGCAAATTCTCGTTGTACGACGCATTAAACCTATACTTTGCGATGAGGTAGAATGCATAGGTGTAGTAGATTGCGTTTCCCGAAAGGATCAGATCACCGGACAGATAACCGGCATTCATGATAGATTTCAAGAACTCGTGCCAGTTGTGGACGTTTAGAACGTCTGGGAGCTTTGCCTTAAGCACATCGAAACGCTGATCACGCAGAGTTTCATCAACAGCACCTTTTTTATCAAAGTCAGCTCCACGAAGCAGTTTATACCCATATTTCAAACGGGCTCTGTCAAATGCATAAGCCATGACCACACGGATGACATCCTGCGCTGTAACCTCGGTAAGCTGATTGTACGATGTGATCTTGTCTTTGGATGGGTATGTTGACTCCATGCTGAACTGCTCGATCTCTTTTCGGCCCTCATCCCAATAGAGCGAGAGGAGCGTCAGAATAAAGTCATTCTGCTTCAAAGCAACACCGCCGGAATTGACACGAACAAAGATCTCTGAAACATCCTCTTCCTCAGCATTGGCCTTGATATCAAATACCGGAAGCGTGTGTTGTTTCAAATTTGAAAGCGCAGTGATGTTTTCGGAAATCAGATCTTGTTCCTCGTCGCTCAGCGTTTCACCTTTGGAGGACCGATATTCATCCAGCCTCTTGGTAAAGTTGATGATCAGCTTTGTAATATTCGATGTAGTGAACACTTCGCTGATGTTGTAGATCCATTCAGGGTCTTTTTTCGTCGCCTGATAACCAACCTCGAACTTATTCTTCACCGGGCAGTAGGAAATCACGATAGACTTCTCGTCGTATTTTGAATTGATGACCTTTTTCCCTTTCATAACGGCATAAAGGGAGGTCAGTCTCTGCTGGCCATCAATGATTACCTGATTCGGAGATTCATAGTTGTGGGTGTCTGTTCCGATGGTTTTCTTCTTTTCAAGCGTAGGACACTCCCACAGCATCAAATAACCGATGGGATACCCGCACATCATGGAATCGAACAAATCACGCACCTTTGAATCCTTCCAGATAAACGGCCTCTGAAGTTCCGGAAGGCCAAGTTCTCCTGTATCGATCTTTTCGATCAACTGATTGACTGTTAAAGTCGTGTTGCTAAATATCTGTTGCATTCACCGTTCCTCCTGCTTAATCTACGAATAAGTTCGGGATATCGTGTAGTCTATCTTACTTTTACACATTACCGCTTTCAGCTATAAACAGCTCCGGCATGTTGTATCGTACACTCGACGCCTCTGTTCGAGCGTTAGTATTTGAGCATTCAAGCAATGCCGTGCTCAGATGCCATTTTCCATCCGGCCCTTCGATAATAAACTCATCCTTGTTGTTCCGGATATATGTGGATACCTCACGAGAGAATCCGTTCCGCTGAAGAAGGATTGTTATTGGATTCGTCGTTCCGTATTCTACAAATTCGTACCAGTTGTTATCAAACTCCTTCAGCTGATGGACCGTCTTATACTCATTCGAGAAGCGAAGGAAGTAGTTTGAAATACTGAACAGCACAATGTTATCAATGACCTCCAAGGTGTCGGCAAACACGATATTGCGGTGCCGGAGTCCATCGTCATAGTATTCTTTCTGGCCTCGGTTCACCCAGAAGTTATCCCGGTGCTGCTGCCGGTACTCCAGTGCCTTTTTCATGATATTGCTAAGGCCAGTACCTTCCATCCATTGAATAAGAACAACCGCATACCAGCGCAGGAGCGTCGGCTTTCCGAGTGTGGAGGCTTCATACTTTCCCCATTTGAAGATCCGACTCAGCTTTTCAAGGAAAGCCAAAACGTCGTCATAGTTGAACCTGCCATCTACACGGTCAGGGTATTTCAAGCCCATTGCGATAGCGGCACGTAGGTTTTTCGTCTGATCCACCGAGGTGTTGATATCATCATCCGGTTCTGTGAACGGATCAGTAAAGGCTTCTCGTATTTTCGCTTCGTCCTTGGGTGTCAGCAGATTAGAGAACTCACGCCTTACAAGGCTGTCGTTGTCCTGCATAATATCCCGTAAAAGAATGAGGGCAAACTTACGCATCATTACATAGGCTTCCTCTGACTGTGCGTCATTTCTTTTTACGAGTTCAATATTGCCCTGCAGTAGTGCCTCGACGATATATTTCTTTTCGGCGTTTGTTAGGCTCTTCGGTCCAGCCTCGATAGAAAGCGTTTGCTTCGGGACCTCTTTCTTCAAAAGGTCCACATAGTCTTCCTGTTTCAGCTTTTCACCCTGCGAGACGAAGAATACATTCCCGTAAAGGTTGAAACGGATGCGTCCGACACGTCCTATCAGGTTTCGGAAGTCAACCGGCGTCATCACCTTTCGGAAAATCTTGTTATCGGTAATGAACAGATTATCCGCTGGGAGGTTGACACCCTCAAGTAAGGTGCTGGTACAGAACATAGTCGTGATTTTGCCACGACGGAACATGTCCTCGATACGCATTCTGATGGCAGCTGGTAGGTATCCAATGTGATATGCGACGCCCTTTTTTATAATCTGGGCCAAATAGTAGTCGCCGTGAACTTCATTCGTGATATCCCTTGCCAGTGCATTCAGGTCATTATCCTGAATTTCCGAAAGCTGATCTGCAAAAGCAAGCGCATTTTCAATCGCCTTACTTCTACCGTTGCAATAAACGATGGTCTGCTGCTTTCGCTCAAAGGGGAGATCCCGGTTTATTCTTTCAAACATCAGAAGGAACGAAACCAGAGAAGCGTTTCTGTCTTTGATTTCCGCAAGGTAATCCAACTCACCGGTATGGTCGTTATATACGCTGACTGTGAAATTATTGAGGTCGATGCTGAACTTAATCTGGGCCACCGGTGAAAAAGTGGAACGTAGGTGGCTATCATCACCGTCGGTTTCGATGTCTGTCAGCAACTTTAGATATACCTCTGGATTTGGAATATTAGGTGAGGCAAAGACGAAGTGCGGCTTCTTCTTCCTTTTGAGAAGCATATCCACGGTTTTATAGTAGAACGGCCCACGGCTATTTTTTCCGGACAGTTTGTGCGCTTCATCGATGAATAGATAGTCGATTTGCAAATCCGGCTTGCTGATGAGCAGATATAACAGTCGTTCCGGAGTCATCACAAGTATGAAGTTATGCTTGCCCTCCAAAGCGATATCCCCGGCGGCGGTGACCACCTTATAATTGTGCTCCGACAAAAGATTCTTAAGGTCCTCGTCAATGACCTGCTTGTAGATCTCATTGATCAGTGCCTTTGTTGGGACAATCAGGGCGAAGTTCATTTTTACCCCATGCTGTATCTGGTCCTTGATGTACATTCTCATGAGGAAGGACTTACCCATAGATGTCGGACCGGAATAGCTGAAGTGATCATCCGAGAGATGATCGTAAGCATTTTTCTGTGCGCCGAAGAACCGAAGTTCCGGTGCTGCAGGAATTGTCAAATAATCATTCTGGTATTCAGCGAAGAAACGCTCTAATGCGGTCGTGCCGTAAAAGTCGCTATCGATTATCTTTCTTGCCTGATAGTTCCCGGTGTTTGCGAACACTGATCCGGCATAGAACTTTACATCAGGATTGTCCGGGTACAGAGAATACAGAAGGATGATTATCTCCTGCGCCCACATTTTATGCTTGTCCCGGTTCACCACATGTGTCGACTTGGACAGCAAGTCGGCAAACCGCAAGGCCGACACCACATCAATTTCCCGCATCTGCCGTTTATCATTGAGGTTAAATTTGGTGATGGCATAGTTATAAAGGATGTTGTCGTAGAGTTCATTCAGGAAGGGATTGTTGTCAATGTCCCCGAAAATGGCATCGCCAAGGTTCTGCAGCGTTTGATTGCTCAAGGTCTGCCACCCCCATTCATCACACGATCCATGATCTGGGCTTTCTCAACATCTGCATCATTGAGCGGCAGGATGTAGAAATAAAACGAGTGCATGCCCAGACCAAGCGCATTGATTTTACTTGCAATGTACGAGGCGTGATTTCTAATGTCTGTGTCCATTTTCTGGGTCAGTGCTCGTCTGAAATCGACTCCGCTGTAATTAGCAGCCTTGAGGCCCAGATTATACGCAAGGAAAACTCCATAGGCAGTGTCGCATGGAACTTTCGGCCCCTTGCTCGGAACGAGCAAATTCTTAATTCTTTGAATAGTATCCTGATCAAACGACTTGCTGAAAACCGTATTCTCTGCAAGGGTACGCTCCTGTGTGCTTTGCTTTTCGATCTCCACAATGGCGTCGAAAGCAGAGTCAACAGCTTTTTTCATATCACCTACAATGCTGGAGGTTCCAAAAACCATGTGGTAGTATGGCATGCCAAAGGTCTGCTCCAATGAGAGAAGATGAATCCCGTCACATTAGCTTATAATAGCTGTCGATAGGCGTATAATACTTCAGCACATCCAGAATGAAGCCCTCTTGGATAGCCTGTTTCATTGTATAGACGTGGAACGGGCGATGCTTAATCTCGCCATCCTCTTCATAAGCAACACCGAAGGTTTCCTCAGTCTTGTTCTTCGGAGTGGCAGTGAAAGCGAAGTAACTGGCCGTTGTCAGAAGTTTGCGGCCTTCCATCATCGCATTGATCTTGTCCTCGTTGTCCATATCGTCTTCAGAGGCAAGACCGGAAAGGGCCAAATTCATCTGGGCCGAGTTGCGACCACTCTGGCCGGAATGTGCCTCGTCAATGATGACGGCGAACTTATGAGATTTATGCTCTTGTCCGATTTCAGTAACGATATATGGGAATTTCTCGACGGTCGTCACAATGATGCGTTTTCCGTCCTGAATGGCTTTTCGGAGGTCGCCCGAATGTTCTGCCCACACCACAGTGTTCTTCACCTGCATAAACTGCTTGATGGTGTTGCGGATCTGCTTATCGAGGATACGGCGGTCTGTTACAACAAGGACGGAGTCAATCAGCGGACGGCCATTTTGTTCAATGCCGATTAGCTGATGAGCCAGCCATGCGATGGAGTTGGATTTGCCGCTTCCTGCGCTGTGCTGAATCAGGTAACGCTTACCGACCCCATTGGCACGAACATCGGCCAGCAGCTTTTCAACTACATCCAACTGATGATAACGAGGGAATATCTGCTTGACAGACTTCTTCTTGGTATCCTCGTCAACTTCCTCAACAACCTGTGCGTAGTTTTCTATAATGCGTGAGAGCTTTGCCTTGGTGAGAATATCCTTCCACAAGTAGTCTGTCATCAGGCCGTCCGGATTCGGAGGATTCCCGGCACCGTCGTTGTAGCCCTTATTGAACGGCAGGAACCAGCTGTCCTTACCGGCCAGCTTCGTGCAGAACTTGATTGTTGCATCATCCACAGCAAAATGGACCATGCAGCGTTTGAAAGAGAACAGAATGTCACGGGGATCACGGTCGTCTTTATACTGTTGGACAGCGTATTCCGTATTCTGCTTTGTGAGCTGGTTCTTCAGCTCCATCGTAATAACAGGAAGTCCGTTGATGAAAATGCAGAGATCCAAAGCCAGCTTCCCGGCGTCCTGTGAGTAGCGGAGCTGCCGGGTCACGCTGAAGATGTTCTTCTCGTACATTTCTTTCTGCTTCTGGTTATTCTCGGTCGGCGTGAGATAGAACATAATCAGGTCTGCCGGATAAACCTTGATGCCATTTCGCAGAACATCGATTATGCCACGCTTGGCCAGCTCTCCCTGCAAACGGTTCAGAAACTGACGCTTCTTAATGTCAGACTTGAACACGCCCAGCTTATCCATCTCATCCGGCTGCGTTTCAGACAGGAAGCGGAAAAGGCGTGTCTCGTCCAGAGCATACTCCTTGCTATAGTCGTCGTTGGTGCCTTGCTCATAGCCGTTCTGCTCAACAAGCCACTTAACGATTAAGGCTTCCAGTCCTTCTTCTCTGGTGTTGGTAAAAGCCATAATCACCCCTCCTGTTCTTCGGTATCGTCCGAATCGTCATCGCTATCCGAATCAGCGTCGGCGTCCTCATCCACAAACTCATACTCCGGGATTTCGACATCACGAACATCGATTTTGCCGGTTACCACATCAGCGATGAGTTTTGTTTTATACTCTTCGAGTGTTTCAACCTCTTTGGTGAGATACAGAATTGCATTCTGCATCTTTATAACTGTTTCCTTTAGGTAAGCGACTATTCTCTCTTGTTCCTCTTTCGGTGGAATAGGCACTATTACTCTTTTCAGAGATGACCAGTATATGTTACGTTGAATTGAGCCAACACCGCGCGATATAACAAGATATTGATCGACCATGCCTCTTGAGCGTAACAAATAATTAGCATATTCACGGTTAAGAGTGTCGTCCATTTGCAACACAATATATGCAGGGCTGACAATTCCAGTATCAAAGGAAACTCCAACGGACCCTCGCCACGCTTGCTGATTATTTAATACGAAATCACCCGGATCAACTCGCTGATATTTTGAAAGATCTTTACTTGTAGCATTTGTTCTCTTTTCGTCTTTCTGCGCAAATGGGATTACACCTTCATCTAAATAAACTGATAGCAGCTGTAGTTCAGTGCAATCACATATAGATTTTTCCTTAGCCATCGACACCAATGGAGCTGTTTCCCAGTGTTCAGGAATATCTCCGAGCAATTTAGTTCCACTGAATTTCATCGGAGCATTCGGTTCAATTCCACGGGTAACAGCACTACTAACCATAGAACGTTTCATTGCATCAACGGCCTTTATCTCTCTCCGCTTCGTGTTGATCAGACGATTGACCATTGAAATCTTCCAATCTAAGAACCGCACAATTTGATCCTGCTCAGTGCGAGGAGGAACGGGGATTTTTGTTGACTGGAATGTGTTGACGTTGATTGTTTTTCGCAGCCCAGTATAAAGCGGCTTTAGCAGCTTTCCATTGTCCAATGCCAGATAATAGTAGAGAATATACCGGGGATTTATATTACTAACATTCATAATGGTATATGCACCTGTTAGCATTCCATCAAAATTAGACAACCCAACTGTCCTCGGTGTTTCATCTACATCAAACAGGCAGAAAGCCATATAACCCTTTTTTACGACTTTATATTTCCCAAAATCAGAGGGGAATTTTCCACCTGCATCCATATCTCTCGGAATGATCCCGTTAAGAGTCAAAGAAAGCAATGTATATTCAGATGAATGCTCACCGACCTCTTCTTTCATTTCAGTGAATACATTTTTATTCCTTCTGATTTCCCAATGCGCTGGAATGGCTTTTAGCCAAGGAAGATTCATTGCTTTATATTCGCTATAAGCCTTCATGAAATTCCCTCCATTATCTCCGCCAGAACACCATCAGCCTCTTTCTCCAGTTCGCTGAGCGTAGCCAGAATATCATTCATTTCACGAAGCTCTACAGGCTTGTAAAAAAACTTGGTAAAGCTAATTTCATAGCCAATCTGCGTTTTTTTCGTGTCTATAAACGCATCGGGAGAATAAGGCAACACCTCGTTCTGCATAAAAGCCTCAATGCCACCTTCGTATGTGAATGGCACATTTTCTGTATCTCGCAGATCTACGTCAGCCTCGCCTTCGATAGGCTGTGCAGTCGGGTCCTTCTCCGTAATATAAGGACGAATCTTCTTGAGGACACCCGCCTTGAGCCTTGTTGCTTTGGCAAACGCCTCCCAATCGTCCGTCGGTGTACCTGCGGGAACAGACGCAAGGGCCGTCTTGACTGATGCAAGTTCATCAGCTTTCTTAAACAAATCAGCGGGAATCTCTCTATCTGGATAAACATGCAAACGCAGCGGTCTCTCAACGGTGATCGTCCAATAGGCAAACTCTTTATTGTCGAACACCATACTGATGTCGCTTTCTTCCATTTCAAGGAAGATTCTGACGATTTCTTTACGGATCTCCGGAGTGAACTCACAGTTCTTCTTACCCATATTCTTGCGGAGCGGAGACTTCAAACCCGTGGCATCAATCAACTGAATCTTACCTTTACGACGAGCTTCCTTCTTATTGGAGAGAATCCAGATAAATGTGCCAATACCTGTGTTGTAGAACATATTTTCCGGTACGGCAATAATTGCCTCGACCAGATCATTTTCAATCATATAGCGACGGGCATTGCTTTCACCGCTTCCGGCATCGCCCGTGAAGATGGATGAGCCGTTATGTACCTCGGCAATTCGGCTGCCAAGCGGCGAGTCCTTCTTCATTTTGGAGATGTTATTAAGAAGGAAAAGGAGCTGGCCGTCACTGGTACGAGGGATCATTACCATTTCTTCGCCGCCTTCAAGATAGGTGTTGAAGCGTGTGTCGAGGATATCCTTTTTACCGCCCATTTTCTCAGCGTCCGTCTTCCAGCTCTTACCATATGGCGGATTGGAAAGCATGAAATCAAATTGGCGGGACGAATGCTGATCCAAGGAAAGCGTGGAACCAAAGCCGATGTGCTCTGCCTGATCACCGTCGCCCTTCAGGAGCATGTCGGCAGTGCAAATCGCATAGGTTTCCGGATTGATTTCCTGCCCGAAGAGATGGATGGATACATCCTTGCCACGTCTACGGGCCAGCGTAAGCAAACGCTCCTGTGCAACAGTGAGCATACCGCCGGTTCCGCAGGCTCCGTCGTAGCAGGAATATGTAGCATCTTGAATCTTATCGGCCACAGGCATGAAAACGAGATCAGCCATGAGCTCAACAACGTCACGAGGAGTCCAGTGTTCACCAGCTTCCTCATTGTTTTCTTCGTTGAAACGTCGGATCAGCTCCTCGAAGATGGTACCCATGCCGTGGTTATCCAGACCCGGATGGCGCATGATGGTTTTGGCCTCATCCTTCCACACCGGATTCGGGCTCAGGTTAATGTCGGAGGACACAAATTTCTCAATGACGGCACCGAGGATATCAGCATCCACCATCGTGTCGATCTGATTGCGAAATTTGAACTTATCCAGAATGACCTGCACATTCGGTGAGAAGCCGTCCAAATAAGCGATGAAGTCTGCCTTTAGGGTCTGCTTCTTTGCACGGCTGGTAAGGTCACGCAGACGGAAAGGCGATGCATTACAAAACGCCTGTCCTGCAGCATTGCAGAGGGCTGGCCACTGATTATCAATCTTTGCGGCATCAAGCCGTTTTTTCATTTCGAGGACAGCATCCTTGCTGTCCTCCAGCAAAGCATCCAGACGACGGATAACCGTCATAGGGAGAATAACATCACGATATTTACCACGGACATAAACGTCACGAAGGCAGTCATCCGCAATTCCCCAGATAAAACTAACTATTGAATTATGCACCTGATTGTCCATACAGATTTTCCTCTCTTGACACTGAATTCGGCATTAAGCCATTATGATCGTACCAAATGTGCTGTCCCAAAAAACGGACTCATTCAGCCTTATCTTCCTTATCATCAACTTTGTCGTCAGCGGCACCGCCGGAACGAATCCAATCGTCTACCTCTGACAGCTTGAATTTCCACAGCTTACCCACTTTATAGGCTGGCATATTTCTTTTAGCGATCCACTGCAAAATGGTTTCTCTGCCAACGCCAAGGTATGCTTGGACTTCTTTCAATGTTGACCATTTTTCAATGTTCTCGTTACCCAATTTTGTTACCTCCAGATCTCTTAAATGTCTTGTTCTCAACTACAATCGTTACATTGAATGGGCTTGAATAGTTCGGGTAGCACTCTTTATTGTTTTTATCAACCATAACCCATTGACTTTCAAAAGTATCCTCGTTGCCACGGGCATCGAAATCAACCGACACAACAGCTCGTCCATTTGGAGCCGTATCCGGTATGTCAATTGACAGCTGTAAGGCACAAGGAGTGATAGAATCCTCATTTATACAGATAAGCCTTCGGCCCATCCATGCGACCTTACCGGAGTTAAGCAGTTTCCATGTGTGGGTGAAGTGCTCGTAAAAATCAACCTCATGTCGCCGGTCGGCAGGTGCCGTTTCAATCCAGAAAGCATCTCCATCATAGAGCGGCTTATGGAATGACGGCTCGTCCGCTTCCGGCTGTGACAAATACTGCTGATAGTTCGTCGCTATGATGTCGGCGTCGGAATCCGGCTCGTGAATGATTATCTGAAGCTGGTCTGCGAGGGCTTTTGTCAAAGCCGGAATGTTTATATCTGCGTCCGTTGGGATCGTGAAGTAGTTCATCACGGTTCTGACGGACGTTTTTTTTATGTGCTCCGACAGGTACTTCGCAAGGCCGATCGTGTTTATCGGATCTGGGAAAGAGTCCCTATGCTTCTTCGACAAGGGCTTACCGCCGTTGAATAGTTTGGCCCCGTAGTTAGATGCGCTGTAGGCACCTTTCTTTGCGAAAGCATAGCTGCTTCCTGCCGCTTTAAAGACCTCCACGACGAAGGAGTCCTGATTTGCCACTCCTTCGACAGAGCCATATATTCCTTTGCAAAAATGAGCGAAATCTATGCAAATCACCCCTTTCAGAAAAAGTCCTATCAAAAGTCCTGAAAGTCCTTTTTTCATGATCCTTGCGCTCATAGGAAGTCCTTTTTCATCTCGGTATCTTATTAGTGGATGGCGGAGATGAGAGAAACTGAGCCGTCGGCCTGTTGACCTTGATATTTAATTATATCACACTCAAGCCCAAAAATCAATAGCTTTGGGTGATAACAGGCACAAACCGACACAAACTCACTTTCAAACAATCGCCATTCACAGAATCTACCTCTCAGCTCGTTCACCGGCCATGAACGATCCGGAGCTGAGTGGTCGGCAGCATCAACAGCCTACTATCCGGATTAGGAAGCTGAACCTGACAAGGAGGGACAAGCAGTGACAAAGCGTGAACGTAACAACTGGATCGTGAACATTGAAAACACCGCTGCTGCCATCGAGTCTCAGTTGGGCTCAGCAGTAGTTGAATCTGTTTTCAAACGCTACGGCGCACACGGCACTTGGGACCTTAACCCAAGCGACCTGCCTGAAATTTTCAGCGAACTGTACGCCATCGAAGTGGATCTCGACTAAAAAACTGTCCTGAGCAAGACAGAAAACTGCTCACCGTCAGGGACTGCACCGACTGATCACCGGTGGCTCAACGGTTCCTGACGGCCACAAGTAAATATCATCAGCTGCCTTTTGAGCGGGAAGCTGCAGACCGGAACGGAGAAATCTCCGTCGGGACTGTG
>UMHJ01066240.1_pt1 | contig 11120 bp, 9 predicted proteins | sample 1965511 | NCBI WGS metagenome assembly UMHJ01 (sample SAMEA4836096, study PRJEB28245) | human gut metagenome | biome: gut microbiome; material: fecal sample | place: Denmark | collected 2008
ATAAAATTTTTTTTGTCCCAGTCTTGACAGATGCAGGATTCCCTATCTGGTGGTACGTTGCACCGACGATCATCAACACATTCCTTGAATCATATGATTTCGCGGGCAAGAAAATTGTTCTTTTTGCCACATCGGGCGGAAGCGGATTCGGCAATACAGTCAGTGAACTTAAGGCATCTGCACCGGGTGCGGAAATCATTGAGGGCAAGGTTCTGAACGGAATGTCAGCACAGGATATTGCCGCATGGGTAAACACATTATAAAACCGGAGGTTATGTTATATGGAGAAAATAATTCAGACCGCGGGCAGAAATGCACTCTCGGAGTTTGCACCGCAGTTCGCTCACTTTAATGATGATGTCCTTTTTGGCGAGAACTGGAACAATCAGAATATTGATGTCAGGACCCGTAGCATTATAACGGTTGTTGCGCTTATGGCTTCGGGAATCACCGATTCATCACTCGTATATCATCTTCAGAATGCGAAAAATCATGGTGTCACGCAGAAGGAAATCGCTGCCGTGATCACACATGTAGCATTTTATACAGGATGGCCTAAGGGCTGGGCGGTATTCAATCTTGCCAAAGAGGTGTGGCAGCCGGGTGAGGGCGATATGCCATACGAAGATGAGGCGATGAGAGCACATGCGAAGTCAATGATATTCCCGATAGGAGAGCCGAACACTGCTTTTGAGAAATATTTTGTGGGAAAAAGTTATCTCGCACCGGTTTCCAAAGAGCAGGTTGGAATTTTTAATGTAACTTTTGAGCCGGGCTGCAGAAATAATTGGCATATCCATCATGCAAAGAGAGGCGGCGGACAGATTCTCGTATGTGTCGGAGGACGCGGATACTATCAGGAAGATGGTAAGGAAGCCATAGAGATGAAACCGGGCGACTGCATTAACATCCCTGCCGAGGTTAAGCATTGGCACGGTGCCACTCCGACGGAGTGGTTCTCACATCTCGCAGTTGAAGTTCCGGGTGAGGAATGTTCCAACGAGTGGTGTGAACCTGTATCCGACGAAGTATATGGTGTTTTGAAATAGGTAGGTCATAGGAGGCTTCTTAATTATTGTGATATAAATCAGTCGAGCGCGATGACGGTATAAGTACAGCTAAGCGTGTCAAGCACTGTGTTATAGTTTTCCTGCTCAAAAGAGTATGTCAGAGAAATGTCATTATTCTTTGCATTATATATTCTGTTATACGTTATCGAATACTGATAAAGCGGTACTTTGGGTTTTGAATTGGGTGCGTAATATTGATAGATGCGTGTGGCGTTTTTGCATGTGGTGTCATCGTACCCATCTTTCATAACGACACATAAATTTCCGTTGTTGTCATTTGAACTTACACCTATCGAGCCGCTTAAGCATACCATATATGTATGTCCCTTTTTCAAAGTGACCTTGTTCTGGGAGCAGGAGACCAGGTCTTTGCTGTTCAGCTTCTGCGTAAAATATGGTGTGACTGCGTAATTTTGAAGAAGACGGTGGCCCGAGATACTGCAGTCAGCAAAAAAATAGCCTGAACATATACCATCTTTGCCGTTCTCACCATTCTGTCCGTCAGCACCGTCAGCGCCTTGAGCTTTTACTCCGGTATCGGAGCCGGCAATCCACCAGTTTCCGTTGTCACCTATAAACGGTGTGTTACCGTCTTTGCCGTCAACACCGTCTATACCGTCTTTTCCATCCTGACCGTTGATGCCGTCTTTGCCGTCGGCACCGTCATTTCCACGCAGTGTTGACATATCATAGAGGTTAAGCCATATTGAGTCCCCGGCATAGCGCCATTGCAGCATATCGTTATCGGCGCGGAATTCAGGAGTTCTGCCATCGGTACCTGTGCTGCCGGAAGGACCGGTAATGTCGGTGAGTGCCACAAGGTTCTGCCATGCGCCATCATCGTAACGCCATTGGATATATGCATCCGTACTGCGTACTTCCACATTTTTGCCGTCAATGCCATCCTTACCATCGACACCGTCAATGCCGTCTTTGCCATTGATGCCGTCCTTGCCGTCAATGCCATCTTTGCCGTTGGCACCATCCTTGCCGTCGGTACCATCTTTACCGTTGACACCGTCCTTGCCGTCGGTACCATCTTTGCCATTGACACCGTCCTTGCCGTCGGCACCATCTTTGCCGTTGGCACCATTTATGCCGTCAATGCCATCCTTACCGTTGGTGCCGTTTTTTCCGTCCTGTCCGGCCGGACCGGCAGCTCCTGTAAGTTGTGCAATGTCCACCAGATCGTGCCATTCGGTTTCGTTGTCGTATTTCCACTGAATAGCACTCTGACCACACTGTACGGCTACCCGGCGGGATTCCTTTCCGGTAATATTTTTCTTTACAAGTATGATGCAGATTGCGGATAAAGTAATAGATACAAGCAGCAATGTACTAAGAAGTACAATTACAGGTTTTTTCACGCGAAACACCTCCACATATATTATTTTTTGTAATGTTCTATAAACAGGCTGACGCCTTGTTTTAATACCTCCATCTGTGTTTTCAGATAGTATTCGTCCTCAAACATGGCATAATGTACGCATGCGCGGACGAATATAAATATTAACGGCGTTATGGTTGTGTACGGTATACCTATTTTGGGCTCAAGCAGTTTGGCATACTCGGTGTATCGTTCATTGACGCCTTCAAAAAATTTCTTGCCATGTTCGATATATTTGGGCAGTGTATATACCTGGTACATAAGCCGGTATTTGCTGCCGTGTTTTTTGGCCGTCCAATAAGGCACTTCTTCGATAAAACGCATTACATCTTCCGGATCCGTTGGTGCTTTTTTCATAAAGTCATCTTCGACTTTTGACATACAATATGCTGTGGACTCAATGATAAGTTCGTCAAGATTCTTGAAATATGAATATAAATTTGCTTTGGTGCAGCCACATGCATCTGCCAGGGCTTTAATTCCTGTGCCTGTAAGTCCGTTTTCGGCGTAACATTCAAAGCATTTCTCCATAAGTTCATTTTTGCGTTCGATGTGCTGTTGCTCTGTTGTCTTCATGTTGTATCCTCCTATGATGACTGACCGTTTGTTTATTATTAGCATAACATAGTATTGTAAGAAAAGCAAGGTATGATTGGGAAATTTGATTGCAATCAGAAGGTGAAAGAAGGCGCCCGAAGTTCGGGCCGCTCCGGTCGCAGGAACCAAAAAGAGAATGTGAATAATTGATATGCGCGTTTGCGTTATATTGGATAATTTCAGGCTTAGTGTAATGTATTCAAGGTCTTTTAATGCTTTAATTGATACCATTTCAAGGCTAAAATCTACCAAATCACACTTTTTTGCATTTTTGGGGGAATTTGGTGCCAATTTGGCAGGTCTCACATTGTAATATGTGAAAATTCATGTATCTTTTAGCATATTTATTCTCATATATTATCATAAGTGAGTGTCCTATATAGCAATTAATTATCACCAAATTGCAGATTATTGCCAAAGAAGTGTGAAATAATCATATTATACACCACAATATTGCTTTTTCGGTGTCGCATTTTACTACTAAACGGAGGTCTCCCGGACCTCCAGGGTTCTGCGCTCCGCTCCCGGTCGCAGGAACCAAAAAAGCCACCTCAAAGAGGTGGCTATAATAAGTCGATGCGACAGGATTCGAACCTGCGGTCTGCGCTCCGCTCCGGTCGGCCCTAAACGGAGGTCCCCCGGACCTCCAGGGCCCTCTGCGCCCGAAGTTCGGGCCGCTCCCGGTCGCAGGAACCAAAAAAGCCACCTCTTTGAGGTGGCTGTAATAAGTCGATGCGACAGGATTCGAACCTGCGACCTCTGCGTCCCGAACGCAGCGCTCTACCAAACTGAGCCACGCATCGTCAATCAACGATAGATATCATATCACAACTCAGTTGGGATTTCAAGACCTAATTTGTGGGTGGATGCTAATTCCGGAAATATTCCGAATGACAGAGTGCGATTTATGACACGTATTGAGTATCAGATATTCTAATTCTATCACTTTTTTGAGGAGAATGGCTAATATGGTGTGAATTTTGATGATGAATTATTTAAAATAAGACACTTTTATCCTAAAACAGGTCTAATAATTGATATATTTGGGCGGAAACATACTGACTTAGAGCAGGATTTTCACACCAAATCGCCGAAAATGATAAAAAAGGTGCGAAAAATATAGCATACTATATCAAAATCACTCATCGAATTAGATAACAGACACAACAATCAGAACGAAATGTAACTGACTACACCAAAATTGCGGCCGGAATTATCACAAAAGGCAATAAAACAGCCGCACCGTGCCTACATTATCACAAAAGATATCTACCACAGCTAATTTATGCAGATAGTCACAGATTTCCACAAATTTCCACTTTGCTACACTATATTCAGAAGCTTCATGCCGTTTTCGTATGCAAAAGCATTCTGCAATGTTTCGACGGCGATGGCCTGCATGGCTTCTTTGGTGAAAAAACCCATGTGGGAGGTTATCAGAACGTTTGGAAATGTGCACAGCCGCGAAAGAATATCATCCTGGATTATTTTGTTGGAGACATCCTCGTAGAAAAGGCCATCCTCTTCCTCGTAGACATCAAGGGCAACAGCCCCTATATGACCTTCCTTCAGTCCGTCAATCAGGGCGGCCGAATCGATGAGAGAGCCGCGGGAAGTGTTGGAAATTATGACACCCTGCTTCATTTTGCGGATTGAAAGTTCGTTTATCAGGTGGTATGTGTCAGCTGTTAAAGGGCAGTGGAGTGAGATGACATCGGACTTTTCAAAAAGTTCGTCAAGGGTGACATAAATTGCGTCAAGGTTTTCATTGGGATACAAATCATAAGCAAGAACCTTCATATGAAAACCGTTGAAAATGTCAATCATGCACTGACCTATTTTGCCGGTGCCGATAACACCTGCGGTTTTGCCGTTGAGATCCTGACCCATGAGACCATTGATACTCATATTAAAATCGCGGGTGCGTGTATAAGCGCGGTGAAGCTTGCGGTTCACCGTCAGAATGGAAGCCATGGAAAATTCGGCGACGGCAGCGGGAGAGTAACTTGGAACACGCAGAACCGTGATGCCGAGAGCTCTTGTGGCATCAAGATTTACGTTGTTAAAACCGGCGCAGCGCAGAAGAATAAGTTTGATACCGAGAGAAGCCAGTGCCTCGGCAATTTGTTCAGTTACATTGTCATTTACAAAAATACAGACTGCATCGAAGCCACTTGCGAGGATAACGGTGTCCGGCATCAGTGAAGATTCAATAAAATGAATTTTCATGCCATACTCCTTGCTGAGTGGTTCAAACCACAGTCTGTCATAAGGTTTGGTATTGAAAAAAGCGATATTCATGATAGTACTCCTTGTAATATTTCAATAGAATTATTACCATATCGGGAGCAGATTATCCATTTATTTCATATGCGCTTCAATCCAGGCCAAAATATCATTGTATACAACATCACGGTCCTTCTCGTTAAGGATTTCATGACGCATGTCAGGGTAAAGCTTTAAGGTAACATCAGTGATGCCAAGTTTCTTATACTGCGTGTACACAGCAGACGGACCCTTGCCGTAATTGCCGACAGGGTCTTCACATCCTGCGGTCACGAGAATCGGCAGGTCATGCGGAATCGAAGTAAGATTACGCTCCTTGCATACGAATTTAAGAAGCTTGAAAAGCGTTCTGTAACCGTTAAGTGAGAAAGTAAAAGTACAATACGGGTCATCACGGTATTTATCGATTATGTCGCGGTCGCGTGAAAGCCAGTCGCTTGGGGATTCTGCGTCGGGGATGCGCTTGTTGTAACTGCCGAATGCAAGCTTGTCAATAAAAGCACTCTTGTAGCGGTCTCCGCGGAAAAGTCTCAAAAAATTCGTGAGAAAAATACCAAAGCCGGTTACAAATGATGGCATTACACCGGTTCCCATGACGATTGCCCCGTCGATGCCGGTGCCGTACATTGTAAGGTATTTGCGGAAGATGAAAGAACCCATACTGTGACCAAGTATATAATAAGGCACACCTGGATGGGCTTCCTGGGTTATTTTCTTGAGACGGTGAACGTCGCGGACAAGAATTGTCTCGGCATCGTGCTCGGCAAAATACCCAAGGTCCTTCTCTGTTGCAGCGGTGAGTCCGTGGCCTAGGTGGTCTTCGCCGACCACAAGGAAACCGTGACCTGCCATAAATGATGCAAAATCATCATATCGGTCCATATACTCCTCCATACCGTGGACGATTTGAAAAATTGCACGAATATTGCCATCATCAAGTGACCATGAATAGGCATGGCAAGTATTTATGCCGTCTCTCGACGGGAAACCGAATTCTTTTCTTATTGCCATATAAATTACCTCCGGAATAATAGTATACACATATTTTCTCATATTTTACGGACAAAGTAAACCAACAGAGTTAAAAAAACGTTTGAAAGAAGGGGGATAACCGTCTTGATTTTTTATGCGCCGTAGTTTAATATTAATGTATATACACAAATTTCAGGAGGAACCATAATGGTCAGATTAAGTCAGGGCGGTGCATACCTCTTAGGCGGCACGGAGATTGTTGAAGACAATAACGAAGCAGCTGCAGTTCTTGCGGCTAAGCTTGGAAGTGCTCCGGATAAGAAAGAGGCGGCACACAATACTATTGCATATAATATATTAACATCACATAATACATCGGGTAATGATGAAAAGCTTGAGATTAAGTTTGATAAGCTCACATCACACGATATAACATTTGTAGGAATTATTCAGACTGCCAGAGCAAGCGGACTCGAGAAATTCCCAATTCCGTATGTACTTACGAACTGCCATAACAGTCTTTGCGCTGTAGGCGGAACTATTAATGAAGACGACCACATGTTTGGTCTTACATGTGCCAAGAAATACGGTGGAATATATGTTCCTCCTCATCAGGCAGTTATACACCAGTTTGCAAGGGAGATGCTTGCAGAAGGCGGTAAGATGATTCTCGGTTCGGACAGCCATACCCGTTACGGTGCACTCGGAACGATGGCAGTTGGTGAGGGCGGACCTGAGCTTGTTAAACAGCTCCTTAATAAAACATATGACATTAATATGCCGGGTGTTGTGGCTATTTATCTTACAGGTTCACCGGCCAAGGGAGTCGGACCTCAGGATGTTGCACTTGCCATTATCGGTGCTGTTTTTGCCAATGGATACGTCAAGAATAAAGTCATGGAATTTGTCGGACCGGGCGTAGCTAATTTAAGCGCTGATTTCAGAATAGGTGTAGATGTTATGACAACAGAGACAACATGTCTCTCATCTATATGGAAGACTGATGACAGAATCAGGGAATTTTATGATATTCACGGAAGAAGTGAATCTTATAAAGAACTTAATCCGGGCAACGTGGCATACTATGACGGCGTTGTATATGTTGACCTTGATAAGGTTAAGCCGATGATTGCCATGCCGTTCCACCCAAGCAATACCTATACAATAGAAGAACTTAATGCTAACCTTGAAGATATTCTTCACGACTGCGAGAAGAAGGCACTTGTAAGCCTTGACGGACAGGTTGATTTCAAGCTCACGGATAAGATTAAGAATGGCAGACTCTATGTTGACCAGGGAATTATCGCAGGATGCGCCGGCGGTGGATTTGAGAATATATGTGATGCTGCCGATATTCTCCGCGGACATTCAATCGGTGCTGATGAATTTACATTAAGCATTTATCCGGCAAGTACGCCTATTTATATGGAACTTGCGAAGAACGGACGTCTTGCGGACCTTATGGAGACAGGTGCCATAGTCAAGACAGCTTTCTGCGGACCTTGTTTTGGTGCCGGAGATACACCTGCCAATAATGCATTTTCAATCAGACATTCGACACGTAACTTCCCGAACAGAGAAGGATCCAAGCTGCAGAAGGGCCAGATTGCATCAGTTGCGCTTATGGATGCGCGTTCGATTGCAGCAACAGCGGCTAACAAAGGATACCTTACTGCAGCAACAGATATTGACGTTGAATATACGGGACCTAAGTATCATTTTGATAGTAATATATATGCTAACAGAGTTTTTGACAGTCACGGAGTTGCGGATCCGGAGCAGGAAATTCAGTTCGGACCGAACATCAAAGACTGGCCTGAGATGGTAGCACTTCCGGAGAACCTCATTATCAAGTGTGTATCCGAGATTCATGATCCGGTTACGACGACGGATGAGCTTATTCCTTCCGGAGAGACATCCTCATTCCGTTCCAATCCGCTCGGTCTTGCGGAGTTTGCACTTTCGAGAAAGGATCCGCTTTATGTAGGACGCGCCAAAGAAGTTCAGAAAGCAGAGAAGGCAAGAGAAGCCGGTAACTGCATGGGAGAAGCACTTCCTGAGCTTCGTGACATAATGCATAAGATCAAAGAAACATTTGATGTAAGCAGAGAAAATACCGGTGTCGGAAGTACGATTTTTGCGGTTAAACCGGGTGACGGTTCGGCCAGGGAGCAGGCTGCATCATGTCAGAAGGTACTTGGCGGATGGGCCAACATCGCCAACGAGTATGCAACCAAGCGATACCGTTCCAACCTCATCAACTGGGGTATGATACCTTTCATTATTGATGAGGGTGAACTTCCGTTTGAGAATCTTGATTATATTTTTGTACCGGGAATTGCCGATGCTATCAAGACCAAAGCATCAAGCGTGAAAGCATATGTTGTGAATAAGGACATGAAAGAATTTGAACTTAAGATTGGTGAACTTACCGATGATGAGCGCAGAATAATTCTTGCAGGATGTCTTATTAACTTCTACAAAGAACAGTAATTTACAAAGCCCGACAGATGTCTGCAGCATTTGCCGGGCATTACTATACCCTCCAATCGCAAGAAAATTTACCCCAAATGATTAATTTTATAACAAATTTGAGTAGAAAAACGAAATTGACTAATCCAAAAAGAGAGTTCATAATCGTTATCAAAAATAAAATTAAGGAGGATGAGCTTGTGAAAACATTGGAGACAAACGACTGGATGATACTTAATAGTATCATATATAAGATTTACACGACCGAGGATGTTACGGTTATGAGAACGGCACTGCTTGAACAGCTTAAGATGATTATGGACTTTGACAGTGCTGATTTCTATCTGGCGGCGGCAGATGACAGCGGCAGACTGGTTGATCAGGTAACATATAACTGCGATGAAGACGGCTCGTCCAAATACAGTGAACTTGATTACAGCCGCGGCATTATGTATAGTGGCAAGAGTATGGTTTACCGTGAAACAGATATTATATCTGATGAGAAACGTGTGCAGACGGAATATTACAGAAAAGTCTACAAACCAAACAGCTGGCATTATTCACTGCAGATAATTCTCGGATACAACAAGGAATTTCTTGGTGTCATAACTTTGTATAGAACTATAGGCAAGGATAATTTTGCATATGACGATGTGTTTGTAATGGACATGATGAAAGACCATCTGGCATACAGGCTGTATCAGGACAGATACGGTAATGACGGACAGGGACGCAAGATGTCCGTTATTGAGATGGGCGAACGTTATGATCTTACCAGGCGCGAATCAACAGTTCTGGCGGCACTTGTGGACGGTGAAGAGAACCAGAAAGTGTGCGATGAACTCAGCATCAGCATAAATACGCTCAAGAAGCATATATTGAATATATATCGTAAAACGGGCGTCAGAAACAGGGTTCAATTATTCAGAATGGTAAAATAGCAATATAAAAATTACCCCAAATAAGTATTAAAATGGCTATAAATAAGTATTGAAACGATAAAAAGATGATAGTAATATATCCGTAAAGCGAAGGAGCTAATCGAAAAGATTGGCTCCTTTTTTGTTATGTTGACGAGTATGAAAGTGCTCGCTATTAATTCCAATTTCAGGATAAGGAGAGGATCATTATGAAAGAAATTAGCATGATTATCAGACCGGAGAAACTCGAAGAAGTTAAATCAATTCTCGATGAGATTAACTGTGGTGGCATGACCATCACAACAGCTATGGGATGTGGCGCACAGAAAGGTGTGACCGGAGTCAACGAAATCAAAGGATTTAAGACAACAATTAACCTTCTTCCGAAGATGATGGTATCAGTCGTTGTAGAAGACAGTGTAGTAGAACCAATTATCATGAAAGTTCGTGAAAAGCTTGCTACCGATCACGTTGGCGACGGTAAGATTTTTATCAAACCTGTTGAAGAGGCCATCCGAATCAGAACAGGTGAGCGAGGAGATAAGGCTCTTTAAGCCGCATCTTACACGAGAAGCACCGGCGGCACTGGCCGGATCATAAGAAAGAGGTGATAACTTTGGGAAAGAACATAGTTGAATTAACCGGAGTAAACAAAATATATGGAACCAATCATGTTGTCAAGGATCTGACATTGACCGTGGAGGAAGGAGAATTCCTTACACTCTTAGGTTCATCCGGATGTGGTAAGACAACAACTCTCAGAATGATTGCCGGATTTGAAGAGCCGACGACCGGAAGCATCAAAGTTGAAGGCGAGGCTATAGAAGAGAAAGAACCGTATGAGAGAGATGTAAACACGGTATTCCAGAGTTATGCATTGTTTCCGCATAAGACCATTTATGACAATATTGCATACGGGCTGAAAATGAAGAAAGTCCCGAAGAAGGAGATTGCCGAAAGAGTTAAGGAAATGATGGAACTCGTCCAGCTTGAAGGATTTGAGAAGAGATATCCTAACCAGCTTTCAGGCGGACAGAAACAGAGAGTTGCGATAGCAAGAGCACTGATAAACAGACCTAAGGTTCTTCTTCTTGATGAACCGCTTGGCGCACTTGATTTAAAGCTTCGTAAGCAGATGCAGCTTGAACTTAAGAGACTTCAGAAAAAACTCAACATTACTTTTATATATGTAACGCATGACCAGGAAGAGGCACTTACGATGAGCGACAGAATTGCAATTATGCATGACGGTGTCATGGATCAGATTGCAACACCTACCGAGATATATGAACATCCGGCGACCAAATTTGTCGCAACATTCATTGGTGAGACCAATATTTTTGAAGGAATGGCCAAGATTGTGGACGGTGATACCTGGTGCTAGAATATAAATAGTACAAGCCAAAATGAGAAATT
>UMHJ01008513.1_pt1 | contig 11111 bp, 12 predicted proteins | sample 1965511 | NCBI WGS metagenome assembly UMHJ01 (sample SAMEA4836096, study PRJEB28245) | human gut metagenome | biome: gut microbiome; material: fecal sample | place: Denmark | collected 2008
AAGTATTATACCATACTTGTCTAACAAATGGGGTGCAGTTCAGCGGGGCGGCTGTTCTGCCGATATTTGGCGGTTTTTTTCAGAGCTTCCGCACCGCCACATCGCACAGCTGCACGCCGATGCCCCGGCTGCGGGCAGCCTGATTTCCCTTATCCAGCAGCTTTTCGCGGTTTTTGGTCACCAGCTGCACCAGCAGCTGGTCCTTCTGCTCCTGGCTCATGGCCCCCAGCACCGTCCGGGCCATGGAGGCCGCCATGTCCGGGTTCCCGGCCAGGACGTTTCCCAGGATGCCGCCCTTTTCCTCCCGGCGCAGCTTCTCCGCCACCGCCGGGATCAGATACTCCGCAATGGAGTCATAGTCGATGTCGTCCACCAGAATACGCAGTTCTAACATAGATTCTCCTTTTGTAAAAAAGCAGGGCTGGGCATGAAACCCAGCCCTGCTACTGTTTCGTTACGCCTTGGGGCCTGCGGCCACCACTTCCGCGCTCATGCGGGTATACTTCTTGAAATTCTCCACAAAGCTGGCCGCCAGCTTCCTGCAGCTGGCCTCATAGGCCGCGTGATCCTCCCAGGTGTTGGCGGGGATCAGCAGCTCGCTGGGCACGCCCTCGATAGAGGTGGGCACCTGGACGCCGAAGGTGGGGTCGGTGACGAACTCCGCCTTCTCGATCTCGCCGGTCAGGGCCGCGGTGACCATGGCCCGGGTGTAGCGGAGCTTCATGCGCTTGCCGGTGCCGTTCCAGCCGGTGTTCACCAGGTAAACCTTTGCGCCGGACTTTTCCACCTTGTCCGCCAGCATGGCGGCGTATACGGAGGGATCCAGCGGCAGGAAGGGCTCGCCGAAGCAGGTAGAGAAGGTGGGCACCGGCTCGGTGACGCCGATCTCAGTGCCGGCCACCTTGCTGGTGAAACCGGAGACGAAGTAGTACATGGCCTGGTTCTTATCCAGCTTGCTGATGGGAGGCAGCACGCCGTAGGCGTCCGCCGTCAGGAAGATCACCGTCTTGGGCACGCTGGGGCTCATGCCGGAGAGCTCCGCATTGGGGATATACTCCACGGGATAGCCCACCCGGCTGTTCACCGCCAGGGAGTCGTCGTCGAAGTCGAACTCCCGGGTGTCGGGGTCCATGACCACGTTCTCCACCAGCGCGCCGAAGCGGATGGCGTTGTAGATCTCCGGCTCGCCCTCGGGAGAGAGGTTGATGCACTTGGCGTAGCACCCGCCCTCGAAGTTGAACACGGAGTCGTCGGCCCAGCCGTGTTCATCGTCGCCGATGAGCTTGCGGGCGGGATCGGCGGACAGGGTGGTCTTGCCGGTGCCGGACAGGCCGAAGAACACGGCGGAGTCGCCGTCCTTGCCGATGTTGGCGGAGCAGTGCATGGGGAACACCCCCTGCTTGGGCAGGACATAGTTCATCACGGAGAACACGGACTTCTTGATCTCGCCGGCGTACCGGGTGCCGCAGATCACCACCAGATGGGCCTCGTAGTCCACCAGGATGGCGGCCTCGGAGCGGGTGCCGTCCAGCTCGGGAATGCACTTGAAGCCGGGGGCGGCGATGATGGTGTAATCCTCATGGAAGCTCTCCAGCTGGTCCGCCGTGGGGCGGCGCAGCAACTGGTGGATGAACAGATTCTGGCTGGCCAGCTCGTTGACGATGCGGAAGGCCTTGGTATACTTGGGGTCCGCTCCGGCGAAGCCGTCGAAAATGAACACGTCCTTATTCTGCAGATACGCCGTGACCTTGGCATAGATGGCGTCGAACCGGGCCTTGTCCATGGGCCGGTTCACCTTGCCCCAGGCGATGTCGTCATGGACGGCGGGGGTGTCCACAATGAACTTGTCGTTGGCGCTGCGGCCGGTGTACTTCCCGGTCTTGACCACCAGGGCTCCGGTGTTGGACAGGGTGCCCTCCCCCCGGCGCAGAGCGTGCTCCACCAGCTGCGCCGGCGTCAGATTGCGGTACACCGCCCCGGCGTTGATGATGCCCAGCTTTTCCAGTCCGTATGTTTCCATGTGTCGTTCCTCCTCAAATTGTTCCAATTTGTTCCGGTTGTTGTTATTTTCGCAGGGCCTGTACGGCGGCCCGCAGGGCGTCCACGTGCTCCTGGGTGGTGGCCCAGCTGGCGCAGAAGCGCACGCCGGAATGGGTCTTATCCACCCGCTCCCAGTATTCATAGCCGAAGTTCTTCCCCAGCTCCGCCAGCTCATCGTCCGGCATAATGGGGTACTGCTGGTTGGTGGGGGAGTCAAACAGCAACGGATAACCGGCGGACACGAAGATGTCGCGAATCTGATAGGCCATCTCGTCGGCGTGGCGGGAAATCCTGAAGTACAGGTCGTCGGTGAACAGGGCGTCAAACTGGATGCCCAGCAGACGGCCCTTGGCCATGCGGCCGCCCCGCTGCTTCATGATGAAGCGGAAATCCTTCTTCAGCGCCGGGTTCATGATCACCACGGCCTCGCCGAACAGGGCTCCCACCTTGGTGCCGCCGATATAGAACACGTCGCACAGGCGGGCGATCTCCGGTATGGTCAGCTCAGAGCCGTCGGCCATAACCCCGTAGCCCAGCCGGGCCCCGTCGATGAACAGCGGCAGGCCATACCGGCGGCAGGTGTCGTACAGTGCCGTCAGCTCCGCCTTGGAATACAGGGTGCCGCCCTCGGTGGGGTGAGAGATATACACCATGCCGGGCTGGACAATGTGCTCGGTGGACTCGTCGTTCCGGTGCCACTCCACATAATCCTGCACCTGCTGGGCGGTGATCTTCCCCTCTGCCGCAGGCAGGGTGATGACCTTGTGGCCGGTGGACTCGATGGCCCCCGCCTCGTGGCAGTTGATGTGTCCGCTGTCGGCGGACAGCACACCCTGCCAGGGCCGCAGAATGGAGGCGATCACGGTGGTGTTGGTCTGGGTGCCGCCCACCAGGAAGTGAACGTCAGCCTCCGGCGCCTGGCAGACGGCGCGGATCCTCTCCCGGGCCGCCGCGCAGTATTCGTCCTCGCCGTAGCCCACGGTCTGCACCATATTGGTCTCATTGAGCCGCGCCATCACACTGGGATGAGCGCCCTCCAGATAGTCGCTGTTGAAATAGATCATGGAAGCCTCTCCTTTATCCTATATACTACTTCCCATCATAGACCAGAGAATCGAATTTGTAAAGCAGGAAAATCGTCTTATTTGAACCCGTTCACCTGGACCCAGGCCCGGACGTGGTCCACAAACCGCTGGGTGGAGTTGGACAGGGCCTTCTCGTCCTTGACGCCGATGGCGATGCGCCGGTAAAAGGCCTTGGGCGGCTGGCAGACCACCAGCGGATAGGGACTGTGGCGCACCATCAGCTCCGGCAGCAGGCTGATGCCCAGGCCGTTGGACACCATGGACAGAATGGTCCGGTCCTCCCGTGCGATATATCGCACATGGGGCCGCACGCCCATTTCGTCGAAGGCGGCCCGGATCTCGTAATCGTCCCCCTCCTCCAGCTGGATCACCGGCTCCGTGGCCAGGGCCTCCACCGGGAAGGGGTCGCTGTTGGCCAGGGGATGCCCGCAGGGCACGATGACCTTCAGCTGGTCCAGGTGCAGGGGGTACACCTGCAGTCCCTTCAGGGACGGCATCCGCAGAAAGCCGCAGTCCGCCTGCCCGGTGACGATAAGCTCCTCAATCTGGTCATAGAAGTCGCAGGTCTGTATTTCGAACTCGATGGCCGGATACAGCTTGCTGAAGGCCTTCAGGATCATGGGCAGCCACTGGGCGGAGACGCTGGAAAACGAGGCCACCTTCACAAGGCCCGCATCCATACCCCGCAGGTCTGCCGCCTGCTGGGCCAGTCGGTGATATTCCGTGCAGAGCTGCTGAATCTGCGGAAGCAGGGCCCGGCCGTCGCCGGTCAGGGTCACGCCGCCCCGGTTCCGGCTCAGCAGGGTCACCCCCAGCTCCTCCTCCAGGGAGCTGATGGCGTGGCTGATTCCGGACTGGGAGAAGTTCAGCTCCTCCGCCGCCTTGGTAAAGCTGCCGCATTCCAAGGTTTTCAGGAAAATCTGGTATTTTGTGGCGCTCATGTCCCCCACCTCGTCTTTCTTTGACTGTCTCCCCTATTGCAGCTTGTCAAAAAAGCCTTTTTGACAAGCTGCGTGTGGTTTTTCAGAACTTAAAAAGTTCTGAAAAACCTGTAATTGCAAACGAAAGACACCCCTGATGGGTTTCTTTCGTAACGATCTTCCTTTCCAATGGCGGAAGATTTCCGGGTTTTTCGACAGTCTCCCCTATTGTACACCTTTTTTTTCATGACTTCAATCGAAAATATGCGTTTTACAAATGTAAAATTCTATGATATCCTACCCATGGACTTGAGGAAAGAGAGGAAAAATCGAAAATGGCTCTGATTACAAAGATGCATCGCTGTGCCTTCTGCGGCAGCAGCGAGGTGACGGTTTCCGAGAACGGGACCTATACCTGCCGCGACTGCGGCAAGACCGCTGACCACGATATGCCGGCCGCCGATGTGGAGGCTGTCAACCGGATTCTGATGACCGGCGGCGACGCCGAGACCGCCGAGGAGCTGCGACGGCGCTACCCCCGTCTGAATCTGACCACCTGGTCCAAGGAGAATCGTCTCCAGTTCTGATTTTGCAGCCGAGAGCGGCTATGGTTTACCTCCTTCGCCGCTGAAAATACCTGGCAGCGCCTGCTGCCCATCTTTTCCATGGGGATTTTCCTACCCCAAACATAACAAACAGCCGCGCTTGGGCATGCGCGGCTGTTTGTTATATTGAGATTTATTTACAATTCCTTCTTGATGGCGCGGATGGCGCCCTTTTCCAGGCGGCTCACCTGGGCCTGGGATATGCCGATCTGCGCCGAAACCTCCATCTGGGTCTTCCCCTGGTTGAAGCGCATCATCAGAATGCTGCGCTCCCGGGGCGTCAGGCGGCTGATGGCATCCTTCAGAGCAATGCGCTGGATCCAGCTCTCGTCGGTGCAGCGGCGGTCGCTGACCTGGTCCATGACGCATACTGTGTCGCCGCCCTCGGAGTAGATCGGCTCGTACAGGGACACCGGGTCCACGATGGCGTCCATGGCCAGCACCACCTCCTCCCGGGGGATGGCCAGCTCCTGGGCCAGCTGCTCCACGGTGGGCTCCCGCTGGCTCTGGCGCTGCAGACGCTCCCGGGCCTGGAGGACCTTATACGCCGTGTCCCGCAGGCTTCGGGACACCCGGATGGCGCTGTTGTCCCGGAGATACCGCCGGATCTCGCCCACGATCATGGGAACGCCGTAGGTGGAAAAGCGCACCGGCTGGTTGATGTCGAAGTTGTCGATGGCCTTGATGAGACCGATACAGCCCACCTGGAACAGGTCGTCCATGTTCTCGCCCCGGCTGGCAAACCGCTGGAGCACCGACAGCACCAGCCGCAGGTTGCCCCGGATGAGCTTTTCCCGGGCGGCCATGTCTCCCTCCTTGGTCCGCCGCAGAAGCTCCGTCATTTCGTCGTTTTTCAGAACCTCCAGCTTGGCGGTGTTGATGCCGCAGATCTCCACTTTTCCCTGCATTCCCCTGTTGCCTCCGTCACTTGGATAAAAACAGTATTCCCGGGGAAAAGTTCCTTATACGGCAGGGGCTGGTTTCTCTTTTTCTTTCCGCCTGCCGGGCGGTCCAAAATTTTTTGATTTTTTTGAAAAAAGGGCTTGCATTTTCTGGGAGACCGTGTTATCATAACAAAGTCGTCGAGAGACATGCGCCGTTAGCTCAGCTGGATAGAGCGTCTGGCTACGGACCAGAAGGCCGGGGGTTCGAATCCCTCACGGCGTGCCAAATCGGGAATCTGTCGGACTGCAACAGATTCCCGATTTTCCTTTTGTTTACAAGGGTTTTCGGCGTTTCGGCGGGGCCGCTGACGTTACGCTTTTGTGGGCAATAATGGGCTATTCCGGATTCAAATTACACATGAATTGTCCATTCCCTGAAAACGCCCAAAAAATGCTTGCAAAACCGGCCCGGATGTGATATTCTATTATGGCGTAAAAAGGGCGGTCCTCTGCCGCCGGGGTCCGGAACGAGTCGGACGCCGCATACATGACGGCACGAACGCCTATATAAACAGGAGGAAATATCCATGGATCTGATCAAAGCACTGAACAAAGAGCAGCTGGAGAAGGAAGTCCCTCAGGTGCAGGTGGGCGATACCGTCCGCGTGCACGTGAAGGTCAAGGAAGGCGCCCGCGAGCGTATCCAGGTCTTCGAGGGCACCGTCATTGCCAAGAAGCATGGCGGCATTGAGGAGACCTTCACCGTCCGTCGTATCTCCTACGGCGTGGGCGTGGAAAAGGTGTTCCCCGTGCACTCCCCCTCCATCGCCACCATCGAAGTGGTCCGCCACGGCTTCGTGCGCCGCGCCAAGCTGTACTATCTGCGTGACCGCGTTGGTAAGGCTGCCAAGGTCAAGGAGAAGCTGTAAGCCGTATCCCCCTAAAAAAGAACGAACGCCCGCTATGTGCAGGCGTTTTTTCTTTTGCCAAGGGGCCTGGATTATGATATAATTATATGGTTATGAAGTATGCGTAAGAGGTGATGGATATGCAGGTTGATAATCTGAGCTGGTTCCCCGGGCACATGACCAAGACCCGGCGGATGATCACGGCGGAGATCAAAAATATGGACGCCGTGTGTGAGATTCTGGACGCACGCATTCCCCTGTCCAGCCGGAACCCGGATGTGGACGAGCTGACGGCGGGCAAGCCCCGGCTGGTGGTCCTGAACCGGGTGGACCAGGCGGACCCCGGCGAGACCCGGCGCTGGGCGGCTTATTTCCGGGAAAAGGGCTATGCCGTGCTGGAGGCCAACGCCAAGGGCGGCGCAGGCACCACCCAGTTCGCCGCCGCTGTCCGGGAGCTACTGCGGGACAAGCTGGCCGCCTGGGCCCAGCGGGGCCAGGCGGGCCGCACCGTGCGGGTCATGGTGCTGGGGATCCCCAACGTGGGCAAGTCCACCTTTATTAATAAGGTAGCCCGCCGCAAAACCGCCCGGGCCGAGGACCGGCCCGGCGTCACCCGCAGCAAGCAGTGGGTGCCGGTGGACAGCACTCTGGAGCTGCTGGACACCCCGGGCATTCTGTGGCCCCGGTTTGACGACCCGGAGGTGGGCAAGCGCCTGGCCTTCACCGGCGCCATCAAGGACGACGTGGTGGACATGGAGGAGCTGGCCTGCTATCTCATGGACTATCTGGGCCGGCGGTATGCGCCGGTGCTGGAGGAGCGGTACAAGATCGACGTGCAGCCGGAAGACAGCGGGTATGACCTGCTGGAAAAGGCCGGGCGGAAGCGGGGCTTCCTTATGCGGGGGGCCCAGGTGGACACCCAGCGCATGGCTCGGGTGCTGCTGGACGAGTTCCGGGGCGGCAAGCTGGGCCGGTTCACCCTGGAGACGGCGGAGGATGCGCAATGAAGCCGGATGAATCCCTGGAGCAGGCGGCCCGCCAGCGGGGCTATGCCGTTGTGTGCGGCTGCGACGAGGCCGGTGCAGGCCCCCTGATGGGCCCCGTGTGCGCGGGAGCGGTGATCCTGCCGCCGGGCTGCGATATCCCGGGGCTGGACGACTCCAAGAAGCTGACGGAGAAGAAGCGCGAGGCCCTGTATACCCTCATCACCGAGCGGGCCGCGGCCTGGGCGGTGGCCTCCGTCAGCGCGGCGGAGATTGACGCCACGGACATTTTAAGCGCCCGGATCCGGGCCATGGCGCTGGCCATAGAGGCCCTGACCCTCCGCCCGGACTACGTTCTGATCGACGGCAACCGGGATCACGGCAAAACCGCCGCCATTACCCTCCCCCACGAGACGGTCATCGGCGGCGACGGACGCAGCGTATCCATTGCGGCGGCGTCCATCCTGGCCAAGGTCACCCGGGACCGGTACGTGACGCAGGTGCTGGACCGGGAATATCCCCAGTATCTGTTTGCCCAGCACAAGGGCTACGGCACGAAGCTGCACTACGCCATGCTGGACCAATACGGTCCCTGCCCGGAGCACCGGCAGTCGTTTCTGAAAAAGTGGAAGGAGCGGCAGTCATGAGCCGGGCCGAGGGCACCTGGGGCGAGGTGGAGGTGGCCAACTACCTGCGCCGCCGGGGCTACACCCTGCTGGCTCACGGGTTTCACTGCCGGTTCGGGGAGATCGATCTGATCGCCCGGAAGGACGGCGTGCTGTGCTTCGTGGAGGTCAAGACCCGGACGAATCTGTCCTGCGGCCTGCCCCGGGAGTATGTGACCCCAAAAAAGCAGGAGCGGCTGCGGAAAACGGCAGCCTGGTACCTGATGGTGAAGGACCTGGACTGCCCCGCCCGCTTCGACGTGGCGGAGGTGTACGCCGAGGGTCCGCATCCCCAAAAGGCCAGCCGCATAGAGTACATTGAGAACGCATTCTGAGGTGACGGCATGAACCCTATCCCCTATTTCGACGCACATTGCGACACCATCCACCGCTGCAGCATGGCGGGAACGCCCCTCCGGGATCCGGAGCTGCGGGCCTTCTATGACGCCGCAGGCAGTCTGCGGCACAGCGGCGGACACATAGACCTGGAGCGGGCCGGTGCCTTCTCCCGCTATGCCCAGTTTTTTGCCCTGTATCAGGACCCCCGGCTGCTGCCGCAGGGCAGCACCATGGCGAAGCAGGGACAGCTGCTTCATCAGCGGTTTTTGCAGGAGATGGAGCAGAACTGTGACGTGATGGTCCACTGCCGCACCGGCAGGGACGTGGACCGGGCCGTAGCGGAGGGCAAAATGGCGGCGCTGCTGAGCATCGAGGGGGCAGAGTTGCTGGACTGCCGGATCGACCGGCTGGATATGGCCCGGGACTGGGGCGTGCGGCTTCTAAACCCGGTATGGAACCACGCCAACCGCCTGTCCGGCTCCAACGCGGAGCTCCCGGAGCAGGGGCTGACCTCCTATGGCCGGGACTTTGCCCGGCGGATGGAGGATTGCGGCATCTATCCCGACGTGTCCCACATCAGCGACCCCGGCTTCTGGGATGTGGTGCGCCTGGCCCGGGGGCCGGTGGTGGCCTCCCACTCCAACAGCCGGGCCCTGTGCCCCCACCGGCGCAACCTTACCGACGACATGTTCCGGGCCATCCGGGACTCCGGCGGTGTGGTGGGGCTGAACCTGTACCGGCCGTTTGTGGGTCCGGCGGGCACCATGGAGGAGCTGGTGGCCCATGTGGAGCATTTTCTGGAGCTGGGCGGGGAGAAAGCTCTGTGCCTGGGCGGCGATCTGGACGGCTGCGGGACCCTGGCCGCCGGAATGCAGGGCGTCCAGGACATGCCCCGCCTGTGGCAGGCCTTGGCAGCCCGGGGCTATCCCCGGCAGCTGTTGGAGGACCTGTTCTGGAACAATCTGCGGCGGCTGATATAGCGATACCTTATAATGAGGAAGGAGGTGCCGTATGGCGCTGTATGCCATTGGCGACCTGCATCTGTCTCTGCGCTCCAACAAGCCCATGGAGATCTTCGGGGACGGGTGGCGGGATTATGTGGCCCGCATCCGGGAGGGATTCTCCGTGCTGACGGAGGATGACGTCACCGTGCTGTGCGGCGACCTGTCCTGGGGCATGAGCCTGGAGGAATCCCTGGAGGATTTCCGGTTCATCGACGCCCTGCCGGGGAAGAAATACCTGCTCAAGGGCAACCACGACTATTGGTGGAACACCGCCGCCAAAATGGAGCGCTTTTTCGCCGAAAACGGCCTGACCACCATGGAGATCCTCCACAACAACTGCCGGTTCTACGGGGACACGGCCCTGTGCGGTACCCGGGGCTGGTTCTATGAGCTGGACAACCAGGGCACCCACAACGAAAAGGTCCTGCTGCGGGAGATCGGACGGCTGGAAACGTCCCTGAAGGCGGCGGGAGATCACGAGAAGCTGTGCTTTCTTCACTACCCGCCTCTGTACCAGGGGTATCAGTGCCCGGAGATTCTGCGGCTGCTGCGGGAATATGAGGTGAAGGTGTGCTGCTATGGCCATCTCCACGGTCCCTCCCACCGCCGGGCCCTGCAGGGAGAACGGGGCGGAACCTTGTTTTTCATGGTATCCGGGGACTATTTGGGCTTTCATCCCAAAAAAATTTGTGATTAGAGCAAAAAAGTGTGGAAATTGAAATTGTTTTCTGCTATTATATAGAATTGCATTGATACGATTTAATGCTGAACGGAGGAAAAATCAAAATGAGTGTAAAATCCTGTGAAAGACTGGACAAGAGCAAGGTCGCACTGACCATCGAAGCAGATGCCGCCGCCTTTGAGGCCGCCATCAACAAGGCGTACCTGCAGCAGCGGTCCAAGATCAGCGTTCCCGGCTTCCGCCCCGGCAAGGCTCCCCGCAAGATGATCGAGAGCATGTACGGCGCAGAGGTCTTCTATGAAGAAGCAGTGAACATCCTGCTGCCCGACGCCTATGAGGCCGCCGTGAAGGAGCAGGAGCTGAAGGTCGTGGGCTATCCCGAGGTGGAGCTGGAGTCCTGCGGCAAGGACGGCGTGGTGTTCAAGTGCACCGTGGCCGTGTATCCCGAGGTGACCCTGGGCCAGTATAAGGGCCTGGAGGCCCCCAAGGCCGAGGTCAACGTCACCGACGAGGACGTGGACAACCGCCTGAACGAGATGGCCGACCGCAACAGCCGTTTGGTCAGCGTGGAGCGCGAGATCCAGAAGGGCGACACCGCCGACATCGACTTCGAGGGCTTTGACAACGGCGTGGCCTTCGACGGCGGCAAGGGTGAAAACTTCGACCTGGAGATCGGCTCCGGCAGCTTCGTCCCCGGCTTCGAGGATCAGCTGGTGGGCATGAAGGCCGGCGAGGAGAAGGACATCGACATCACCTTCCCCGAGAACTACACCCCCGAGCTGGCCGGCAAGCCCGTGGTGTTCCACGTGAAGGTCAACGAGGTCAAGCACAAGGAAGTCCCCGCCATTGACGACGAGTTCGCCAAGGACGTGTCCGAGTTCGACACCCTGGAGGAGCTGAAGGCCGACACCCGCAAGAAGCTGGTGGAGGACCGCGAGGCCGCTGCCCAGCGCGCCTTTGAGGACGCCCTGATGCAGAAGGTGGCCGACGGCATCC
>UMHJ01044932.1_pt1 | contig 11090 bp, 9 predicted proteins | sample 1965511 | NCBI WGS metagenome assembly UMHJ01 (sample SAMEA4836096, study PRJEB28245) | human gut metagenome | biome: gut microbiome; material: fecal sample | place: Denmark | collected 2008
CTGTGCAAAATAATCATCATACCAGATTTTTACATGCCCGCTTCCAATATAAGAATTTTGTTTTTTGCTATATTGCTGATAATCCGAATGTATTGTTAATTTTTTACCATCATCAGAAAGTGCTACTGTTTTAGTATTTCCAGACACACTCATCTCTTCTGTTATCGGATTATATACAAAATGGTGTCCCTCTGATTCATTCTGAGCCTGTTTTACACGCGCATTTCCGATTAAATCAATCTTTCTCAATCCGCCTTTTTCATCTGCAATGATTACTGCTTTATCAGAGTATGAATCAATATCTTTATATTTCATTGTCACACCGCCAGTACAAACCATAACACTGCTGTTTATATCATATTCCTGAGTATCAGCATTTATAACCACAATAGGAGTATTCCCCTCAGTTATAATAGACTGAGCTTCCCCTTCTGCTCGTACAACTTTATTAATAAGAGATACCTTCAAAATATTTGCCTTAACTTCCCGTTTTTTATTTTCATTTACTTCATAAGCATAAGGTTTGTCATAGAAAGTTGCTGTATCAAGTTTGTTATTACGCCTAATTGTTACATCAGCTCTATCACTTTCAACAGTAAGGTTGTCAAGTTTAACTTTTACTCCGCCGTCAAGTTTTATCTTCTTTTCTTTATCCGAAAAAGTTTGTGTTTTAGAATCAATGATCAAATCAGATGAAAATACTGCCATACTTGAAAATATTAACAGTAATAATATTAAAACTTTTTTCATTTAACCCCTTTCTTATTATTCAGCTGAATAGCAGTACCTGAGGTATCTTTACCATCCTTTTCATATAATTTTGTTGTTGTTTTTCCAATTATTTTAAATTTTTCATATCCTGCACTGATTATACCTTTATCTGCTGTAGCAATCATCTCATTATTTTTCTTTATAACTACATGCCCCTCTGCAACAGTATCTTTATCAGAACCAGACCAGGTTAATTTATCAGTATTAAGTGAAGTTGAGTCTTCTAATACTATATATGTGTTATCGTAAAGTGTTATAACACCCGTCTTTTCATTATAAGTACCTCTTGAAGACTGAAAACTCATAGAAACTTTATTTTCTTTATAAAAATTTCCAATAACATTGTTCAATGTTGCAATGCTGTGATCATTGCTGTAGTGTCCAGTTTCGCCATAAATTTCGAAATATTTATCACCGTCTTTTGTTTCCGTGATAATAATTCCGGTTGCATCAACTTTTTGTTCATCAGCAGAGCCTTTAAGCTGTGCACGGGAATAATTTCCAGTAATCACAATTGCACTCATAAAAGCCCAGCACATAACCAATACAACACCTAACGCAGCTATAAGATAGGTGCGTTTTTTTTTGTCCAAGTTCTTAATTCTCTCGAATATTCTCTTAAGAGTTTCCATAAAAACATTCTAACACAGGGGTAAATGTACATCAATCCTTAAGCCATTCTACAAACCATAAAGTTATTCTTAGGGTAAATGTACATCAATGTTTAGCATTAAGATTTTATATAATCCTGAGTTTTTAATGACAAAATCTTCACAACTTCTTCTTTGCTGGTAGTTGACCCGAATATAATTGCAAACAAAGGATTATCAAGAGGATTTATTCTTCTCACCTCAAGAACATTTGAATAATTTGATAGAAATCTCTCATACTCAAAACCTTTGTATTTTTTCCGGTCAAAATTTGCAGGAACTTCTGCCATCGAGAAATAAAAAACATCTCTGGTCGCATTTGCAAGAATTTCATTCCAATTAGGTTTCTTCTGGTCATAAAAGTATTCATAAACATTTATACCCCAGGCATATTTTGCAACATCAGTTGTACACCATCCTGCAAAGCGCATTGGATTTACTTCTATAGGAATTATTTTGCCGTCTTTTGTTACACGCAGTTCTATATGCACCGGAAAATTTTTAATATTTTTAAGCTGTCCAATTTCTCTTAGAAGCAGACCAAATTTTGCCATATATTTTGTCATTATTCCGACTGACATTAAATAAATACGATCACTAACGTCTTTCGAATTTAAAAACGGATGCTGGAATATATTAAGAATAACAGGTTCACCATCTCTGTCAAAATATGCATCTACTGCGTATTCTTCACCCTCAATCATTTCCTCTATGAGAAATTTTGTAGAATTTACAACATGATTTGGATACATCATAGCTGCCATTCTCATTTCTTTTTCCAGTTGAGATATAACATCTTTCCACTCTTTAGACTCTTTTATAGTATGCACACCAAAGCTTAAAAAGCCAACAGATGGTTTTACTACAACAGGGAAACGGATTCCATCAGGAGTCATTTTTTTGAGTTCATCGAACTCCACAGCCTTGAAATAAAAATCCGGAAACATTTCCTGAAGCATTTCCCTGAAAGCGATTTTATCTTTAAAAAGTTTTATGTAATTGCTTAAATTTGAATCCGGAAGATTTTTCAAAACCCAGGTAATTGCATTTTCAGAGTTTGAATATATAAGCGGATATTCCTGAGTCAAATAATAGTTCTTTGCGATATCAGAAGAAATTAAATCAAAAGCACCCTCCTCAATATCAGCCTCTTCTACAGCAGTGTTATCCAGCACCCCCCAATCATTTTGAACGATTGTATCTATTAAAAATTCTGATGCATAAGGTTTTTCTATAATTATCATATTCCAAGCCCCCGATATTTTAATTTATACCATAAGAGGCGAACTTGTGTAAAGCTCGCCTCTTTTTTATCATCTTACATCTAGTTATTTAATTATTTATCCATCGGGAATGCTCTTACGACTGTTACTGAACCGTCAACATTCTTTCTAACTCCTGTATCATTTTGGTCATCGTCTAAATCTGCTGCATATGCTACTGGTGTGTATACTTGATTTAAATCTACTGATTTATTTTCAAAACTTCTTAAGACTTTAACGTTCTCATTATCATCTGGATTAACTGGATCTGGAGTCGGGTCTGGATCTGGAGTTGGATCTGGATCCGGAGTTGGGTCTACCGGTTTTTCCGGGCCAACAAGATATGTATTTTCACCTTTTACCTGTGTTCCGTCATTATGACCACCCTTGCCATCTGTTAATTCGTATGTAATTTCTTCATTGCCGTTTATTGTTACTACTTTCCCATCTCTGATGTTTGTATAATTCAAAGTATAATCTCTGCCCGGGAAATCAACCTTCAATTTATCAGTTTCTTTTCCAACATTGATTTCTTTTGCGTGAACATCACCTGTAATTTCCATATATTTATTTGGTGCTGTTATATTGATTGTTCCTGCGTTTGCACCAGTTAGTTTTACATCACCTTTTGACAAAATATTAGCATCTGTAGGAGTATAGATATTCGTTATTGTTCCACCAGCAATATTAATATTACCTGATGCTTCTGCTGCATTTTGGTTAGGAATATATTTATAATTTTCCATTACATTGATAATCGTATTTGCATCAGTTATTCCGCCAATATAACCAGCTGATGAAAACTCATACTCATTTGCGGTTAATGTAGCCTTACCATCTGTTAATACATTTAAATTATCTGATTTCAACGCAATTTTGTTAGCTGTTACGTCGATTGTTGTCATTATATGACCATTCTTAGCATGGGCAGTTAAATTTCCACCGACTGTTAAATTTCCATCCAATAATTGACCTTCTTCAAATTTATAGTTACCAATATGGATATTGTTTTCTGAGTTGATAGTTAAATTACCGCCTACTTTATTTTTGCCGATTACGTGAACAAAATGTTTGTATCCTTGAGGATTTTCTGATTTTGCAACTGTTTTAAGGTTCATATCTTTACCAACCTGAACATTACCAACTTCAAGGAAACCTCCGCCGTTTGTCATATTTAAATTTCCGTCAACTTTAGTGTTTCTTGCATACATCATTACTCCGTTACCGTCGACATCAACATCGCCTGTTACATGGAGTGCTTTGCCGTTTGCTACATAGTTTAATGCAACGCTGTCATCTGATTTGATATTTAAGTTACCGTTAATTTTTCCTCCACCAACGGTTTTTACAATACCCTTGTCAGCAATTACATAAACATCGCCGTCAACGTTAACTGTTTCAAGTCTTACGCCCTTTGAGGAATCCAAATTGCCGGCAGAAAGATAATCCTGTCCGTTTTGTGTAATAAGTTTCATTCCGCTGCCGGTTTTAATTGTACCTTCAACTACATTGATTGAAGGAGCAAGAATATTAAATTCACCGCCTACATTTATATTAGAGTCTTGAATTGTAACAACACCAACAGCACTTGTTGTAGGAATCTTTGTTATATCCATTTTGCCGTCAACAAAGGTCGCTGTCATTGGCTGTGTAGTAATCATTGTATCACCGGCTGTTGTAAATTGAGCACCGTCAAATAATACACCGTTTGGATTTGATATAATCAAATTTGCAATTCCGGAATTTGCGCTTACTTGACCTGCAATAGTTGTCATACCCTTATTTACTGTATTCAAAATTGTGAGTCCGTTTGCTCCGCCTACGGCATTGAAGTTTAAAGATTCACCTTTATTTACATTCAAATGATCCCAATTTACATGTGCATTGCCATTGAAGTTTAAATCTAAGCTGCCATTACCTGCAACCTGTCCTGCATATCCGCCTTCAATTTTATTGATTGCTGCATCACTTAAACCTGCTGCATATGAAACCTGCATTGAGGCAAATAATGTGCTTAATACAAGTGCTGAAACTTTTCTTTTAAAATTCTTCATATTGAACTCCTCTATTTAAATCCCTTATTTATATAAAGTTGATAAAGTTCAAAGAATTGCCTTTTTGTAACAAATTATTACAATAAAAAAGTACCGCTTTTTGGTGCGGTACTTTTAACATTTATTATTAATAATTAATTTATCATCGGGAATGCTTTTACAACAGTTACAGAACCATCTACATTCTTTCTTACACCCTTATCAATCTTGTCATCATCAAGATCTGCAGCGTATGCCACTGGAGTGTAAACCTGATTTAAATCTACTGATTTATTTTCGAAGCTTCGTAAAACTTTTACGTTTTCATTATCATCAGGATCCGGAGTCGGAGTAGGATCTGGTCCAGGTTCTGGAGGTGTAGGACCTTCCGGACCAACAAGATAAGTATTTTCGCCTTTTAGCTGTGTACCATCGTTATGTCCGCCCTTACCGTTTGTTAATTCGTATGTAATTTCTTCATTACCTTTTACTGTTACTACCTTGTTATCTCTAATATTCGTATAGTTCAAATTATAATCTCTGCCAGCAAAATCAACTTTTAATCTATCAGTTTCTTTACCTACATTAATATCTTTTGCATGAACATCGCCTGTAATTTCCATATATTTATTTGGGGCTGTTATATTGATTGTTCCTGCATTTGCTCCGGTAAGTTTTACATCACCTTTTGATAAAATATTTGCATTTGTAGGAGTATTAATTGCTGTAATTGTGCCCCCCGCGATATTTATATTTCCTGGAGTGCCTACAGTATCAGGGATATGAATATAATTTTCCATTATATTAACAACCTTTTCATCAACGGACATATTATCAGTTGATGTCAAACCGCCAATATAACCGTTTGCAGAAAATTCATATTCTTTTGCTGTCAGAGTTGCTTTTCCATCGGTTAACACATTTAAATTATCAGATTTTAATGAAATTTTATTCCCTGCAGTTGTATCAATTGTTGTCATCACATGTCCATCATGAGCATGAGCAGTTAAATTTCCTCCAACTGTCAGTTTTCCGTCAGCTAATTTTTGTGCATTATAATCATAACCGCCAATATGAATATTTTGAGAAGAATCAATATTTAAATCGCCGCCAATATTCGTATTTCCGATCACATGAACAAAATTGTTATACTTATTATCATGAATACCATTCTTTCCTAACGTTTTTAAATCAGCGTTTCCACTAACATTAACATCACCTATATCAACAAAACCGTCATTACTAGTTAAAGAAAGATTTCCATTTACGTCAGCATTTCTTACAAAAGTCATTTGACCATCTGTTGTTGATTTCACATCTCCATTTATTGTAAGTTTTTCACCATTATTGCGATAGTTTAAAGCTACTGAGCCTTTTGAATCAATATTAACATTACCGTTAATTGTTCCACCATTGGTAGTTCTAACACTTCCTGTTGGAGTTTTAATATAAACATCACCATCAATAGTGACAGCTTCTAGCTCTACTCCAGGATACATAGCATTCTTTGCCGGAGTACCCAATGCAAGATAATCCTGACCGTTAGATGTAACAAACCTTAAAGACTTTGCTGTTAAATCAGAATTAACTGCATGAATTAAAGGTGCAACAATATTATATTCACCGCCAATTTGGAAATCACTATTTTTTATTGTTATACCTACAAGTTGCCCATTATTATCATATATTTGATTAAATTTTTCTTTTTCAATATCCAGTTTTGATAAATCCTCAACCTTTAAAGTAGATAAATCCTTTGTAGTAAGCATTAAATCGCCAGCTGTTGTAAACGAAGCCCCATCAAATAAAACGCCATTCGGGTTAGCAATAATTAACTGACCGATACCGGAATTAGCATTAATTTGACCATATATATTAGACATACCTTTGTTAACAGTATTCAATATGGTTAAATTATTTGAACCATTTATTGCATTAAAATTTAAAGATTCACCTTTATTTACATTTAAAGAATCCCAATTTACATGCGCATTGCCATTAAAGTTTAAATCGACATTTCCGGTCCCTTGACCATTAATACCTGCAAAGCCGCCAGTTGCACCGTTTATAACTGCTCCGCCATTTCCATTTCCTAAACCAGTATCGATTGGAGATGCATTTACAGAAATATACATCGTTGACAATAATAGTGTACTTAACACAGCTGCTGAGAGCTTATTCTTAAGATTTTGCATACATTTATCCTTCTTGTTGTCGACTGTACATCAATCATACTATTAAAAAATTTAAACATAAAAATATTTGCGCAAAATTGCGCAAATATTAGACAAATTGTTACATTTATTAATAATGAACAGGGGTTATTTTACCCTCCGACGATTGCCTTATATATGAGGCTTGATGCTTTTACTATAAAGTCTTTTCCTTGAGGTGCATTGTGCGGACGATTTGCCAAAATTACAACAATGTATTTCTTTCCGTTTTGTGCATAAACAATACCTGCATCACCAAGCATTGTGCCGATATCACCTGTTTTATGTACAAAAAGCGCTCCATCACCTAAACCCGCAGCTATAAGTCTGTTATTTTTAACATGACTCATATAATCTATAATATATTCTCTTGAGTTAATATTTAAAAATCCAGGGTTATCCAGATTATAAAGTAATTTCGCCATATCCTTAGCAGTTGTTTTATTCGTTCCAGTTAAATCAGGAAGCCAGGTTCTTACATATGTTTTAGAGATTCCCCAATCTCTAAGTCCCGCATTTATATCATCCATACCGCCGAGTTTAGCCATAATCATGTTGGTAGAAGTATTGTCAGAATCTTGAATCATTGTTTTAGCAAGCTGGTCAAGAGAATATTTTCGTCCTGTTTGAGCGTACTGTAAATTTCCTGAGCCTGGAGATTGATAATAGTTTGTAAGAAGCATATCATCATAGATTGTCATTTGTTTTGCTTCTATTGATTTAAACAAACGTATAAGTACCGGAAGTTTAATAATACTTGCAGCAGAATATAGGCTGTCACCATTAATATCTACAAACTTTCCATTTTCATATTCCCATACATAGATTGCCGGTTTAATCATAGGATATTGAGCCATTAATCCCTCAAGCTGTGATTTTAAGCCAGACATTTCATTTGTATGATACATTGTAGTAACTTCACTATGAGTTTTTTGTATTGTAGGAGTCAGAAGCAAACGATTTTTAAACATATCATTGCTTAAGTAATTTGTTACCGGATTTGCTATTGAATACATATCAGCAGCAACCGGCTTACTCCATTTTTTTACTGCCATATTAGCAGGTTCACCGGTATTTATTGGGATAGCACGCTGAAAAAATACGTTATTAATTAAACGACCGTATGATGTTGGAAATACAAAATACATAAATGCAGCAAGAAAAGAAAATACAACGAGCATTCTAAATAAATCTTTTACCGGATTACTCTTCTTTTTCGAATGCTTTATTACAACATTTGAAGCCCGTTTTCTGTCAGGAACAACATGCAATCTGTTAGCTGTCTTCTGCTGTTGATAAGCGTACAATTAAAACACCTCCACAATCCCGTTTTCTATTATACTACCATCATACACATTTTATCTACATCCTTCAAATAATGTAAAAAGAAATATAACATTTCTACCTAAACCAAAGCGGGAATGTTCTTTTAAGATTGGCATTTACAATATTAAGGTAAAGGAGATTTTTATGAAAAAGTATTTAATATTATTTGCTATGTTTATAGTAATGCCTGCATATGCTATGTGTCCTGTTGAAGACGGTGCAGCTGTATGTTCTCTGCCTGGATTTAGAGAACAGGTTTCACCTATTTACAACCCTAAAACAAACATAAATGAGTTTTCTGGAACTCCTGAGGCTCGCCTCAGACCAATTGATAGAAGCGATATCGGTCAGCAGATTAGAGAATTTGCTCCGGCTGAAAGCGACTATAGCTATAATTCAAGTTGTCAGTTCGGAGTTTGTATGCAAAACAGAAGCACACCGCTGTTCCAGCAGCCTAAACAATAAAAAAGAGGGCCGATGCCCTCTTTTTTATTACAGCATATTTTTTCTAATTTTTTCTTTTGCCTTATCAATCTCTTTAATTCTTTTCTCAATTGTAGAAACCTGTTTTTTTAGAGCTTTTCTTTCTGTCTTAACAAGCTTGTATTGAGCATCAACATCTGCATATTTTGTCTTGCAGTTTAACAAATCATTGCGAATGTCAACTTGAGCATTGTCAAGCTGTAAAATAGCATTTTGAATATTGCCGTTGCCAACAGCATCACCTTCAGCAGAAGAAGCTGCAGGAGCTGATTTTGTTGAAGTTGTAGTTGTTGTTGTACTTCCGTATTGAGTATCATTGAAATTTAACGGAGTAAAAGCATTTCCGTCAGCCATAGCTGCACAATTTACAGCTGCAAGCAATCCTAAAGTTAAAACTATTCTCTTCATGTTATATCTCCTCTATTTTATAATATCATAATATTACATTTTTCCCCCTTTGCCAATCCTTTATTAAATGTATAATATTGTAAGTATGGAAAATAATTATTGTTTCAAATGCGGAGCTTGCTGCAATAAAATTGCTGTAGATTTTTCTAAAAGAATTATCTATAGAGATGGCATTCAAACCTTGACAAAAGAGTTTGAAGCAATGTTAATACCAGTAGAAAAGCGTGAGGATATTACTTTCTGCTCCTGTAAATTTCTTAAAAATAAACTCTGTATTAATCCTGATAAACCTCAGGAATGTACTAATTACCCCTCATCACCTTTTGCTTTTCTTCCGGAAGGATGCGGATATTATGGTTTAATATTTGCAAAACGAGAAAACTTCATGCAAAAAATCCGTAAAATGGAAGAAGAAATTATACACTATGAAGCACTTATGAATAGTTGTTCAAAAGATGAGGCTAAACAATACGCGAAAATCATTGACAAACATAAATCTTTTATAAATAAATATAGTCACTTTTTTTAAGTTTTGTTACAAAAAGGCAAGAATATCCTTGATATATACTTTATATATTTAGGAATAATTGTCATGACATTCTACAACAACTTTCAAAATCTGAATATGAGCTACATTTCGAATGGGTTAAATAATTGGTTTACCCCATCTTTTGGCATGTTTAATCAATTTATGCCGTTTAATTGGAATATGCCGTCGTTGTTCAATTTCAACTTTATGCCATTCAATCTTTCTCAAATGTTTAGCTGGAACAGCCCCATTTGGAATAATTCTTTTACACTACCTAACACTAATTTTAATTGGAATAATAATATTTTCAGCAGCTCAAGTTTTTATTCACCTCCGCAAATAGGTGATACTTTTAGTCGTACAACCACAAGCAGCCCTATAAAAATGAATTTAGTAGAAAGAGCAAAAAGCTATGTCGGCAAGGTAAATTCCGACTCAGAAGGTAACAGATTATTCTCCCGAGGCTTAAAGCAGCCTTGGTGTGCAGATTTTGTTTCTTATAACCTCAAACAAACCTATGGCAGCAGACTTCCTTCTTTTACACACATCAGTTCGGTAAATGGCTTAAGGGAATGGGGAGAAAAGAACGGGTGTTACCGGAAAGTACCTTCGAGCGGCAAAGCTTCATATATAGCACAAAACATAAAACCGGGTGATATTATGATAGAAAAGAACGGCGGAAAGTCGCACACCGGTATTGTTACAAAAGTAAATTCCGATGGTTCTTTTGAAACGGTTGAGGGCAACTGCAGCAACAAAGTTGCTGTTCAGAAGTATAGTGCAAACAGTCCGACACTTAGCGGATTTATATCTTTAGACAAATATACAGCCTAGAGCATAAGCTGAGTGCCGAGAATTACACGATGGGAATCCTCAAATAAATCATTCTGGCAGAAAACATAATTTAGCATTAATTTCAAGGCCTGGCCTTTTATAAAATAATTAACCCCTGCAGAATACTCACGTCTTATATCATCAGAGAAGTCTTTATCCGGTGTATATTGATCATATCTGGCCAAGACCTGAATTCTTGGAGTAATTTTATATCCCGCAGTTGTATAGAAACCTTCTGCTTTATTTGACGAAATAGTTCTTGCCCCGTTATACCCATCAGCATAAGCGTACTCAAAATTTGCCATAAAGTTTTTATATTCATATCCCGCATAAAGTCCGGATACAGTATAATCTGTGCCATTTTTGCCGGCAGTTAAGCCGCCGCCGAGGTTTAATTTACCATACTTGCCTTTTGTTTTTCCGAGAGGTTTTAGAGTAACCCAGCCGGAAAACTCTGTCCCCGGGAAAAAACTTCTAAAATAAGTATCAGAACTATAGCCCCCTAAATCATATTCAATTAGGTCATAATTACCTTTACCCCTTATACCGACTTTACGAGTATTGCCAAAATTTCTGGCGAT
>UMHJ01060066.1_pt1 | contig 10982 bp, 9 predicted proteins | sample 1965511 | NCBI WGS metagenome assembly UMHJ01 (sample SAMEA4836096, study PRJEB28245) | human gut metagenome | biome: gut microbiome; material: fecal sample | place: Denmark | collected 2008
CTGCCGCCGCCGTCACCGCCGCTGAAGCCGGCGCCAAGGTCATCGTGGTTGAAAAGGGACCTGCCGTGGGCGGTGCCGGCAAGCTCGCCTCCGGGCTCTTTGCCGTTGAATCCTCCATGCAGAAAGCCAAGTACAAGAACAATCCGGAACTGCTTTCTCAGCTCACGAAGGATCAGCTCTTCAAGCAGCTCATGGATTACAACCACTACCTGAGCTCGGCCTCGATCACCCGCCGCGTCATCGATGAATCCTCTTCGACCGTCGACTGGATGAATAAGCACGGCGCCAAGCTTGAACTTATCGACTGGAATCCGCAGCAGGGCCAGAACCCCTATCCGATCCGCTGGCGCATTTACCACCGCTATGTCGACAATGCCGGTGCTTTCAAGAATATGTATGACGCATTCGGCAAGCTCGGCGGCAAACTTCTGCTTCAGACCCGCGCCTATGACCTTACTCAGGATAAGGACGGCAACGTAACGGCCGTCATCGCTGAGAAGGCCGACGGCGGCAAGCTCACCATTAAGACCTCGGCAGTCATTCTCGCCTCCGGCGGCTACGGCGGCGATGCCAATCGCCTCGCCAAGGAAATGGAAAGCAGCCAGCTGACGAACCGCATCGCCTGGTCGAACAACGGCGAAGGTCTCAATATGGCCTGGAAGGCCGGCGCCCAGAAGTCGGGCGAACACAGCGCGCTCATTCACGCCGCTGAATTCGACGGTCTTTCAACCTCTTCCGCGGGCAGCCACGGCATGGTCGACTCGAACCTCTTGGTGCGCGTTCTGAAGACGCCGCTCCTCTGGGTGGATCCGGCCGGCCGGCGCTTCGCCAATGAAGAACTCATCTACGACACCGTCTACTGGGCCAACGCGGGCTACTCCGTGGGCGGCAAGTACTTTGTCGTCGTTGACGGCAAGACGCTTGACGCCTACACGGCCGACAAGCTCCCGTTTGAAGTCTCCGGCGCCGGTCCCGCCAACCCGACGGGCAAGGGCGACTTCCGCGCGCTGATGGAAGAAGCTGTCCGCCAGGGCGTCGCGTTCAAGGCCGATACGCTCGAAGAGCTTGCTCAGAAGGCGGGTTTTGAAACCAAAGGATTCGTCTCCGACGTGAAGGCCTACAACCAGGCCGTATCGAGCGGCAAGGACCCCTTCGGCAAGCCGGCTGAATTCCTCAAGTTCAAGGTTGAAAAGGGCCCGTTCTACGCTGCGCGCGCAAAGGTTGTGAGCCTTTCGACGCTGGGCGGCGTTCGCGTCAACGACCGCTTTGAGGCCCTCAATTCTGAATTGAAGCCCATCCATGGCCTTTACGCCGTCGGCAACAACGCCAACGGCTTCTACTCCGCTCCGTCCTACCCGCCGTATCAGGGTCTCGCCCTGGGCTTTGCGTGGAATTCCGGCCGCATCGCCGGCAAGGAAGCCGCTGAGTATGTGAAGACCGCCAAGTAACGCTCCGCGTCTCGGTCTCCCGACTTTGTTTTTTCTCCTTTTTCAGAGTCGGGAGACCGTTCAGCTGCACCGCATCAGAGGGCAGCCTTCCCCCTTCTTTGAGGACTAATACTTCTTAAGCACCATCTCAGCTTCAATGCGGAACCGCTCTTATTCCAAAGCTAAGACTCATCAGAAGTCTTCATCAATCCTTGGTTCCGAAGTTTCGGGCGTCACAGCACGCCGACATTCCTGAAAGGCATCTCCTGACTAAACCTGCCTTTCGCCAATCAAACCACACCAGAGAGCGCCAAATGATGACGTTCAATCCAAAATTTTTCCCTCTCTCCCGCTGCGCGGCCTGCGCAGCGCTTCTTGCGGCTGCTGCATCGTCGGCAGTCTGTGCTGCCAGCGTATCCATCGGCGGCATGTACGACACCGGTCTTAAATATACGTTCGTGAACGACGGCATCCACGGCACGGAGACCGCTTTAGGCATGGAATCGAGCATGCTCGACTCGAGCCGATTCGCCATCCGTGCTCACGAGGACATCAGCGATCAGCTTTCCGTGGGGTTCATTGCCGAATCCGGTTTTAAAACCGATTCGGGACAGCTTCAGGAACAGGACATCTTCTTTAACCTCGGCTCGCTCTTTTATCTTTCGCACAAGCAGTACGGCGAGCTTTGGATGGGACGCCTCGGCACCATGCGTTCGGGCGCCACACCCGCGGGCTTCCAGATCCTCGGTCAGCGCACCAGCCCGTTCGGCTCCGGCTGGGACGGTTACGGCGCAGGGGCTTTGTATGCCATGCCCTTCATCGGCTTCTCGGTCGACAATGCATTGCTTTATAAATCCCCTGTCATCAACGGACTGCAGCTCGATCTTGAAACCAGTTTCGGCGGCACAGACGGCGGCGACGAGAATAAGGCCAATACGGACCGCTACAGCGCCGCTGCGCTCACTTATGACCGCGGTCCCCTTCGTCTCGTCACCGTTCTGGAGTACATGAATGAAAACTCCTCGAAAGGAAGCCGCGACGATGAAATCGCTGTGACAGTCGGCGGCAGCTACGACTTTACTGCTTTCGAGCTTTTCGGCTGGGCGCAGTACTTCCGCGGCGCAAACCACATCATGGCGCTCTCTAACATCGGCGACTATCCGCTCTTCACCGGTCTGGACGACATGCGGGGCTTCGCCGCCGCGGTTTCAGCGAAGATCCCCACCGGCCATGGTTTTACGGATTTGGCGCTTTCCTGGCTTGACGCCAAAGTGCACGATGACGTTGAGGCTGCCGACGAAGACAATGTCGGCAGCAGCCTCAAGCGCTTCGGCGCGACGATTGCCTACGAATATCCGCTCTCCAAGAGCACAACAGCTTATGCGGCAGTGGGCGTCTATAAGGACTTCATCGACGCGCGCACCAGCAATGCACCTGTGGACGCTCCGCTCTCCGGCCAGGCAATGGCGGGCATCCACATTAACTTTTAACGTTTAGGAAAAACTATCCGGCACCATGTAAACGTGATGGACTCTGTATGCGTATAAAAAGTCCATCCCATTTCAGCAGCGGCCGCCAGAAACCTTCGCCCGCAAGGGCGCGGAGGTCTGGCGGCCGAGTCTTTAAAGACTGCGCTGCCCGTTGATTCCGGAGGACGTGCCTGCATAACGGCGCGGAACACGACTGAGACGTGAAGGCGTGAGGAGAATGCCCTTCTGCTCGTCGAGACGATATAAGACCTCGGGAAACCAAGACTGCTCTGCCAATGAAGCGAGAAGCGTCGTCCAATCCTGTTTGGGATCGAGCGGGGAGCAGTCACAAACAAGAGCCACGAAAAACCTTCGCGGTGTTGGGCAGTTGATGTCCGCACCGCCCTCCTAGGCGACTGTAGATATTAAAGGCCGAGACATTCGAGAAAATGACGAAGGCTATCCGGCTTGACATAAATGTGCCGGCTGATCCGAATCGGTAAAATTTATTACGCTACCGGCTACTATCGATAAAACATCATTTGTTCGATTGACCGATTTTCTTGTCCTGAAACTATAAGAACCCGAAGGCCAGACGGTTGAGTACAAGCAAGAAGGGTGTGATACCGCTAGAAAACGCTCATTGCCGTCGCCAAGGGTCTTAGCAGCATTTTGCAGATCGGTGCTGCAGATGACTGTGAAATCGTCGGGAACAGCTTTGACCAGACGGAACGGCCTTTTGATCCGAGTTATAACAGCCTCCCAAAAGACGGCTATTTCTCAAATCCGGCAGGCCTTTCGTCTGACTATTCCCTCCTAGTATCTGCAAATTCAGCATACAACTTGTCGATACGCTCTCTCATTGATACGGTTTCCCTAAGTACACCATCCATGAAGCAGCCGCACCAGGCTCGCCCCAACTGCGCACATTTACCTACATTGACTGCGTAAGAGTCAACTCGGCTGAAATTCTGCAGTCTGCGGCTGAGATTCCGTGATGCGGAATCGTTTGAGCGCGTTAGTCTAGAAACGCTTTTGCGGGTCGATTATCAGGGCAGCCCGCGCCTCACCTGTTTTGGAGGAACAAAATGAATTTGAAGCATGCAGCCGCCGCGCTAGCGCTCACAAGCCTTGTCGCCGCCGGCGCCGCGCAGGCCGCGCCGAAAGAAATTACGGTGGCCATTGCCAGCACGTTCACGACGCTTGATCCGTACGACGCTTCGGATACGCTGTCGCAGACGGCTTCGAAATCCTTTTATGAAGGTCTTTTCACGTTCGACAAAGACATGAAGGTGATCGATGCACTCGCCACGGACTACAAAGTGAGCGACGACGGCCTCGTCTATACGGTGACGCTGCGCAAGGGCGTGAAGTTCCATGACGGTTCAGAATTCCAGGCTGACGCCGTGAAAGCCAACTTTGACCGCGTGACCAACAAGGCCAACGGTCTGAAGCGCTACATGCTTTACCAAAACATCGAAAAGACTGAAGTGGTCGATCCCTACACGGTGCGCTTCACGCTCAAGAAGCCCTTCTCAAGCTTCATCAATCAGCTCGCGCACCCGGCCGGCGTCATGATCTGCCCGTCAACGCTCGCCAATAAGACCAATAAGCAGATCGCTTTCGAACCCTGCGGCACCGGTCCCTATACGCTCGACAAATACAATCCGAGCGAAGGCATGCGCGTCGTGAAGAACCCGAACTACTGGCAGGCAGGGTTCCCGAAACTCGATGCAATTAACTGGAAGCCGGTCGTTGAGAACAGCACCCGCGTTGCGATGCTTCTCACGGGTGAAGCACAGTTTGCTTTCCCGCTGCCCGCCGAACAAGTCAAGCAGGTTCAGGGGAAGGATCAGGTTCGCCTCGACATTACCCCCTCCATCATTCTTCGCTATGTTGAAATGAACATGTCGAAGAAGCCCTTCCAGGACAAACGCGTCCGCGAAGCCCTCAACTATGCCATTAATAAGGAAGCGCTCTGCAAAGTCGCTTTTGCGGGCTACGCTGACCCGGCCACGGGCTACGCTCCGGCCGCCATCGATTTCGCCGAGAAACTCGGCCCCTGGCCCTATGATCCGAAGAAGGCCCGCGAACTTCTGAAGGAAGCCGGCTACGGCAGCGGCCTCACGATCAATCTCTGGTCGGGCTACAACCACACGACCGCCCAGAAGGTTATTCAGTTCCTGCAGCAGCAGCTCGCTCAGGTCGGCATCAAGTCCAACATCCGCGCACTTGAAGCCGGTCAGCGCACCGCGCTCGTAGAGTCTGTGCCGACGCCCGATAAGAGCCAGCACGACCTCTACTACATCGGCTGGTCGAGCTCCACGGGTGAACTCGACTACGCCATTCGGCCGTTGCTCGCCTCCGAAAATGTGCCGCCGGTGGGCTCCAATGAAGCCTACTACAAGAGCGAAAAGGTCGACCGTCTGATTCAGGAAGGCCTGGCAACCACGGACCGCACCAAGAAGGCTGCGATCTATAAGGAAATGCAGGAGCAGCTCTGGGCCGACATGCCGTGGATCCCGCTGGTGACCGAAAAGAACATTGCCGCCAGCGCGAAGAACCTGACGGGCTTTTACATTCAGCCTGACGGCGGGTAAAACTTCTACCAAGCCGAACTGAAGTAAATCAAGAAGCCTTTGCCTGCGAAGAGCGCTGCTTTTCGCAGGCATCCGCTCAAAAAACGCGTGCGGGCATTTTCATCAGATGCTTTCACGCGTTTTTTTTCGAATCCGGGGAGCCGATTCAGCCCGCAATGGCACGCGCTAATGCGATGCCGCCTAGGACGGCGCCAAGCCCCAAGACCAAGGAGCCCAGCGCATAAAACACGGAAAGCGCCAAGGCGCCGCGCTCGCCGAGAAGCACCGCTTCAAGCGCAAAAGACGAAAAAGTCGTGAAGCCGCCGAGCAGTCCGGTTGTGAGAAAGAGCCGCAGGTTTTCCGATAATCCGAGTCGGCAGCTCCAATACTCGACGACCAAACCCATCAGAAAGCAGCCGATGAGGTTGACGGCCAAAGTGCCGGCCGGAAAGGCTGTGCCAAGGAGACGGGCAGCAGCCGCAGAGAGCAGCCACCGCATGGATGCGCCGATGCCGCCGCCGAGAAAAACCAATGCCAGTTGAGTGAAATTCATCGTCTCATTTCAGCGGGAAAAAACATTCGGTTCGGCTTAGACCCTCTGCTCGAACGCTCATTGGCGCACTATCGGGCAGTTTTAGGCAACAAACTGAATGGCAGCGTTTGCCGTCCTCTGCAAACATATCGAGCGATAAGCTCGGACTTTTCTCAGGCAGCCCAATGGCCGGCCCAGCCTCTCTAACTAGGTCTAAAAGGTTAATGCATTTAGAGCTGCAAAGAGTATGATGCTTTTTTGTTTTGTCATAACAGGGGTGCTCCGCAAGGCGCAGCGCCGCCATTTTAAACTGATTCCATCCGACTCTCCATGAGCTGCCACGTCCATTACCGACAAGCGATGAAGCACCGACTGGCGCTTATCTTTGGGCTCACCGCATTGACGGCGCTGCTCTTTGCCGCTGATCTCACGGCCGGTTCTTCGGGCATGCCTCTGAGCGCAGTGCTCAATGCACTTTGGGCCGGACCATCGGGTCAGTCCCCGGAAGCGCTCATTTTGTGGTCGCTTCGCCTGCCGATGACCCTGACGGCGCTCTTCGTGGGCGCCGCGCTCGCGCTCGCCGGACTGCAGATTCAAACGATCACGGCCAATGCGCTTGCGAGCCCTTCTACGCTCGGCATCACCTCGGGAGCGAGCTTTGGCGCAGCGCTCGCGATCACCGCAGGCTTTACGGTAGGGGGAGAGCTGTGGCTCGGCACCATGACCGCCTCCTTTCTGGCGTCGCTTTTGATCTGCGCGCTGATTCTGGCACTGGGGCGGCTGCGCGGCATGACGCCCACAACGCTCATTCTCGCGGGCATTGTGATGAATTTCTTCTTCATGGCCCTGCACCAATTTCTCGTCTATGTCGCGAGTCCCGAAGTGGCGCAGCTGATTTCTGGGTGGACCTTCGGCAATCTTGAACGTGCTGGCTGGCTTTCGGCGGCCTGCGCCTTGGGCGCAGTGCTTTTGGGCACCCTCCTTCTCGCGCCGAAAGTCTGGGCGCTCACAACGCTTTCTATCGGCGAAGAACGTGCCAAAAGTCTCGGCATTCAAGTCAGCCGTCTGCGGCTTCTCGTTTTTTCAACGGCATCCGTGCTGATCGCCGCGTCGGTGAGCTTCATCGGCACGATTGCCTTTGTGGGGCTCGTGGCACCCCACTGCGCCAAACTGCTTTTGGGGGATGATCAGCGCTTTCTCATGCCCGCGAGCATGCTTTTCGGCGGCGCGATTCTTCTGCTTTCTTCGCTCCTTTCCAAATTCATCTCAACGGGCGCCATGCTTCCGGTAGGCATCATCACGTCGATTGTCGGCGTGCCTTTCCTATTCGTTTTGCTCCTTAAGAATCGGAGGGACTACTGATGACCGGTCTTGAACTTCGCGTAGAGAACCTGAACGTCGGCTTCGGCCGCCGCACAGTGCTGCGCGGCATCAGCTTCACCGTTCATTCGGGTGAATTCATTTGTCTGCTCGGGCAAAATGCCGCCGGAAAAACCACACTCTTCAAAGCCGTCTCAAACCTCATTGCTTCTTCCGGGCGCGTAACGCTCTGCGAAAACGGGAAAGCACTCCCGCAGTCCGCTATTGCTTATCTGCCGCAGCTCACTCAGGTCCAGAGCCGCCTGACAGTCTTCGAGATGGTCATGCTCGGCCTCGGCCGCCGGCTTTCCTGGCGAGTGACGCCCGACATTTTCGAGCGGGTCGATCAGACGCTTCACGCCATGCAGATCAGTCACCTTGCCGACCGTCCCGTGGCCTCGCTTTCGGGCGGTCAAAAGCAGCTCGTCTTTATGGCGCAGGCCTTTGTTTCCCGTCCCCGCGTGCTGCTGCTCGATGAACCTACTTCTGCGCTCGACTTGAGACATCAGCTCATTGTCATGCAGGCCGCCCGCAGCTACGCCAAAACAACCGGCGCAGCCGTCCTTGCCATCGTTCACGACTTGATGCTCGCAGCTCGATTCTCCGACAAGCTCCTCATGCTGGGCGACGGCACCATTCGCCGATTTGCCGCTCCGGCTGAGGTACTTACGCCCGAAGAGCTGGCGGTCGTTTATCGCGTGGAAGCCGCGGTTGAACGCTCTCAAGAGGGGCTTCTCACCGTGATCCCTATGACGCCGCTTGACGTTGACGACGGCACACACGGCCACGGCTCCCATCCGCACGCGCATGATACTGCCGGCACGCATTCGAGCAGTTCCGATCAACACGACCACCCTATTCGCCATGACGACGACCACCCCCATCTCTAAAACCGCTTGCGTCAAATCCTCAGCCCTTCTGGGCGAAAAGGTGTCGGGCTACTGGAACACCCGTGCCGAAGGCTACAGCCTGCGCACTGCTGACGAACTCAACGGCCCCCGCGGAGCGCATTGGCGAGAACGGCTGCTCAGCAATCTGCGCGGCGTTCCGCCGGGCGGTTCGGTGCTCGACGTCGGCTGCGGACCGGCGCTTCTGGCCATTACCGCTGCCCGGTGCGGCTGGAAAGCTTATGGCTGCGACTCCAGCCCTGAAATGCTCCGGCGCGCTCTTGAGAATGCGAAGACTGCCGGGGCTGAAGTGACCTTTTGTCAATGCGACGCGGCAGCGCTTCCGTTTGCCGATGAAACCTTCGACGCCGTCATCTCCCGCAATGTGCTGTGGAATCTGCCTCATCCGGAAAGGGCGCTCAAGGAATGGATGCGCGTACTTAAACCCGGCGGCCGTCTCCTTTATGAGGACGGCAATCATTACCGCCATCTTGTGGATCCGCTCTTTAAACACCATCACGACAACATGCCCGCACCCTTCGGTCACCAGCCGCAGTACATGCTCAACGTGGATACTTCGGCGATTGACGCCATTGCCCAGACGCTGCCGCTTACACAGGAACTTCGTCCGCAATGGGATTTGCAGGCGCTCATCGATCTCGGATTCACCGAAACACAGGTGATTGAACCGAGCCTCGCTGAAGTCTCGGATCCTCTGTCGGGGAAAAGCATCCGCATCGTCACTGATTTCGTCGCAGCAGCGACAAAACCCGCGGCTGCCGCCTTCTCGAATATCACAGCTGCGGCCTCAATGCCCTGAAACACCATCAGCCGCTCTATCTTCATCAACCTTTGCGCTTTCGGAGTGCCTCATGCTTACTCGCCGCACGCTTCTTCTTTCCGCAGCTGCCGCATCCTTGGCGATGCTGCCTTTTGCCAGTTTTGCCGCTGAAGCCGCCGCCGGCGAAGCGGCATTGGGCAGCGCTGCCCTGCCGCCGGCGGGCAGCTGGCCCGTTACCTTCAAGGATCTCGCGGGACGCACCGTCACCCTCACTCAGGAACCGCAGCGGATCATCGTCGCCAACTACATTCAGAACTTCATGCTCGTAGGCGGCCGAGACGCCCTCAAACGCGTTGTCGGCATGACGCAGGATCATTGGGAATCCACCCGCATGGGCGAATATCAGGTCTTTACCACGGCCTACCCGGAACTGAAGTCCATTCCTTCCATCGGCGGATTTCACGACGACATCCTCAATTCTGAAAAGATCATTGCTTTGAAACCCGATGCGATGATCATCAACCGTACGCAGTTCGCCGCCAACACCCAGCGTATTGAAGTGTTTGAGCGCGCCGGCATCCGTGTGATCGTCACCGACTACCACGCCATGAAGCTCGAGAACCATGTGCTCAGCACACGCATCATCGGCCGCATGCTGGGTCGGGACACCGTCGCCGAGGAACTCTGCCGCAAAGCCATTGACGGCCTCAAGGACGTTGACGCACGCGTTGCCAAGGCCTCTGCCGGCAAGAAGGCGCCCAAGGTTTATATGGAACTCGGCAGCAAAGGCGTCGGCAACTACGGCAACACCTACAACTCCACCATCCTTTGAGGCGCCATGCTCGCCCGCGCGGGCGCCGACAGCATCTCAGCCAACAACCGCGAACCCTACAGCGCTGCTACGCGTGAGTACGTCATCTCACAGAACCCGGAGATCATTATCATCGGCGGCTCGAGGTGGTCGGGCGGCGCGAGCGACCAGATGCAGATGGGCTTCACGGTCGAGCGCAAGACCGCGGAAAAATGTCTCGAAGCCTTTATGCACCGCTCGCTCTGGCAAAATCTCCCGGCCGTGAAAAACCGGCGCTTTTACGCCGTCGACCACGGGAGTCTGCGCTCCATCATTGACTGGCACATGAGCGCTTTTATCGCCAAAGTCTGCTGGCCGGAAGGCTTTGCCGACATGGATCCGGAAGCCGGCATTGTCGCCGACTATAAGCACTATCTTCCGGATTTGGATCCGGCCGGCACCTTTACGCTGGCGCTCGGAAACTAACCGCAGAGCTCCGCGCGTTTGAATGGAATGCGGCCTCCGGCTCTTCGCTGGAGGCCGTTTTTTAGTGCTGTCTGCACGTTTGGCCGGCAGACGTGCTCATGCCGAATGCATGCCGCCCATGGATGCAGTCAGCCAATCAGCCCTTAAGGACTCGGCTGCAGGTGCAGCCGCCGCCTTCCTTTACGGTTTCATCCGCAGCCGGGCCGTAAGTCCGGACAGCTTTGGCGAGCAGTACCTCAAGCTGATCAGCCTCATCCTCTGTGAGCGACCCCAAAATGCGTTCGTTCATGCGGGCTGAAATATCAGCCATGATGGGCTTGAGCGCACGGCCTTTTTCGGTGAGCATGATGATGCTCGCACGGCCGTCGGATTCACTGGGGAGCCGATCGACGTACCCCTGCTTGGCAAGGCGATCGAGCATGACGCAGGTCGTCGACTTCGTACGGCGAATCTTCTGCGCAACCGCCGTGAGACTCAAACCTTCCTGCTGAAAGAGCACCTGAAAGATGTCTCCGCAGCTCGTCGTCAATTCGTCAAGGCCGGCCTTTTTCATCTCAGTGAGCAGAAAACGGCGGCCCTCTTCATGCATGCGGGCTGCGTAAGCAAGTATGGGACGGTCTTCCTTCATCAAAATACCTCAGGAGACCCCTGCCTTCAGGCAGGGGAGGAATG
>UMHJ01061483.1_pt1 | contig 10885 bp, 19 predicted proteins | sample 1965511 | NCBI WGS metagenome assembly UMHJ01 (sample SAMEA4836096, study PRJEB28245) | human gut metagenome | biome: gut microbiome; material: fecal sample | place: Denmark | collected 2008
CGGGGGTGAATGTTTTTTTGTTTTCCTTTGATGGTTATATAATACATTATTTATAATGTTATTTCAATATACAAATACACCAAATTTAATGCGTTTATATATGCCGCAATTTGTGCATTATTTATAATGTAAAAATACTTGCAAAAGCGAAATTACTTATATATAATAAAAGTATGAAAACAAGCTAAAAAAGGAGGAAAAAATAAATGATAACATACAAAATAGATGTTCTTGAAACGCTGAAAGACGCTGGATATAACCCGGCAAGACTGAGAAAAGAAAAACTTCTTGGCGAAAACGCTATACAGTCATTGAGGAAAAACGAAATGATCGGAATAAAAGCGTTAGACAAGATATGTACTATATTAGATATGCAGCCAGGGAATGTTATAAAATATGTAGAAACGGAAAAGAAATAAAAACATTTAAAATAATGTAAATAAACACTTGACAAAAACATTAATTATAATGCATAATAAAGACAGTTAAAGAAGACAAGCACATAGCCCCCCAGGGTGGGGCGGATCAGGAGGGGAAAATGAAAAATACAGAGGCTGGAAAAGCTACAAGAAGGGTACAACTTAAAAACATGCCGTTCGATCGTTTCGAGGACGGCGTTGGATTCATCCACGCAACCGGATATGATTGCCTTGTAGACGGTCAGTGGATGACCGAATACGAAGATAACATCTTTGAGGACGCTGCCGGATGTTCCTACGAGGTTGAGCCGGAAGAGGAGCCGGAGTGGACGGAAGAAGACGAGGCACAATGGGCTGAAACTTTCAAGCCGTATCCGGGATTTGAAGAATAGAACAAGGAGGGGAAAGAAATGAGAATCAACGGAATCGGAGTTGTTAGCAAGAAAGAAGCAATGTCCATCTTGACAAAAGAAGGACGGGAAGAAGTTAAAAACGGTGGAATCACCGTAGAAGAGCTTGGAGAAATGTACAAGCTCGAGCAGGTCAAAAAAGCCTGCAAGATAGGAAAGTGTCGTGATACTTTTGCGGCCAACTACAGCCGTATCCCGGACAGCTTAAAAGAAAAGCTTACGCCGCAGGAACTGGCGGAGCTTACAGTGGCGTTTTATAAATGTTACGGGGACGGGAAAAATGCAAAAGAATAAAGAGCCGGAAATCAGCTCTTTACACTTAAAATTATTGTTTCAACCCTCGGCGACCGGAATTGTTGGTCGCTCCACTTACAGAACATCCTCTGTAAGCGACAATAATATTATACCACAAAGAAAGGAAAAAGACATGAAAAAAACAATCAATCTTTTAAACGAAGTTGTAAAAATGGGCTTCAGTAGGGAAAAGGCTCTCAGAGATATCGACGCAAGTCTTGACGAAGAGCTTAGAACCGAAAACCGAAAGCCACTGATGGAAGAGGAAATTCCCGATCAGCTTTACGAAGATATCCTTTTCGGCTTCAGATGCGAGGCCGAAGAGCCATGAAGACAGTGTTAATAGAGGGATACATGGAAAAGGGCGTTTTCGCAACGCCTTTTTCGCACGCCGGGAAAAGGGTATATACGTACCCACTGCCGCCTTTTTCTACAGTTGCCGGGATGGTCCATTTTTTGTGCCGGTGGAGTAGCTGGCACGACATGAACATATCAATAGCCGGAAGCGGAACGATGAACGAACAGGAGTTTACAAAACGCTGGAAGGGTGGAGCTTATGCCGGATCAGAAACGGAAGAATTTAAAAAGCGTTTTCCCGTCCGAGTGAAAAACGGCCCGGGGTTTACAGGCTGGGTTAATACGCCGATTTTGGTTGATTTTGTCGCAGATTTGAATTTGCGTTTGCACATTCAGCCAAAAAACGAAAAGGAAGTTGACATAATTTATAAAATGCTGAAGTATCCGAGACGATTTCCAAGCCTGGGACGGCATGAGGATTTGCTGAGAATTGATAATGTCGAAGTTGTTGACATTTTGCCACCGGAAAAAGTGGCGCTGAGTTTGCCAGCTTATGCGCCGGTACTTCCGGGAATCTCCGGCACCATTTACACACTACACAAAAAATATACGGTGAACAGAGAACGGCGAATTTTCGAAGATGTAAAAACGGCGTATCTTGATGCAGGGCAAGAAGTCACGACCGAAATTGACAGCTGCGGAAACCCGGTGTTTTTAATGTGATTATTGACAGCTGACAATGATTATATTATTATAACTATAACGTCATTTTTATGACGAATGTAAAATTGGATCATTAGTTATTAAGTTAGCAAAACATTAATAGTTACATTGTGGAACAGGTGGAAAACGCCTGAATGTAAAGTTAGATTGTTAGCTATTAGGCTAATACCCGCAATTAATAGCCCCATTGTGGAAAGAAAAAAGCCTCCGGATATTATCCAGGGGCTTAAACTCTTTTTTTGTGGCGGCTAACGAGGGGAGAACAGACCCGCCGCCGAAGTCTGTTAAATTATTCATAGCACACAAACGTTTGTTTTGTCAAGAAAAATATTTTTTGCTTTTGGCTTGACAGGTTTTTATAAAATGTGCTATTGTGTCCTCAACGAGGAACTCAGGAGGGGCGAGCCAATCGAAAATCAATAAAAAATCATTCAGCCAGGTAACCGGATCAGACGCCGGAAGCCTGGCTTTTTCTGTGCCAAAACGCCCTATAATTATATTATATATACAATCCTCTATTAATTAATTCTATACAGTACCGTATTATAACATCTTTTAAGCCCCTCCTAGATTCTGAGTTTATTAATATATACTTAGATACACTATATTATAATATATATAGCTCTATAACGTTGTATATTGAGTTGTAATGGATTATTTTATCAATAGGTCTTTTATTATGCATTGAGCAATAAAAATAAATTTATGCTTGCATTAATGACTTACATGTGCTATTGTAAATGGCAGATAAACAAATACATTTACGATTTTTAAACAAAGGACGATAAAAACTGAAAAGCATTTACGGAACTTCCGGCGCTGATCGTAGCTGCTGGGCGTGTTCTTCGATTGCTAACCGGTTTGGTATCGTCCTTTTTATTTTACTAAATTAACAGATTAACGTTGTAAAGTGAGGTGATACAGTGAAAGATAATACTATCAAGACAGAGAAGGAAACAGAAGTATACTTGAGTAATATTAATATATATGCTGATGAATATATTAACACAGTGTTATGTGTATCACCTGATAGTGAGAATTACAGAAAAGAAGTAGCTGATAGTTTTGTTGATATGATATTTTATATTGCTGATCACATACAGAAACCCAGTAACGATGATATAGAATTATTAGATCATATGTTTAGTGTGTTTGTAAGGCTGTGCAGTAAGTATCATGTTTTACCGACTCTGGAAGTATTTAGTTTTCTGGTAGGGATTAACCGCTCAACGTTTAGCGATTGGATGCGCGGGGACTATAGAACCGCCACAGCACATAGCAACACGGTGAAAAAATGGTTCGATATTTGCAAAAACTGCACGCTTAATAGACTGCATAACCAACCCGGAACAAATGCAAACCTGATCTTCGTTGCGAAAGCTGCATACGGCATGGCAGAGACAGCACCGGTCCAGGCGGATCATGTGCAAGGTATCCCGCAGCAGTCAGCGCAGCAGATCGCGGACCGGTACAAGGACGCGCTGGAGCTTCCAGAGATGGAACGGCCGAAGCTGTGAACACAAAAGCAGTAAAAACACAATATATTGTATCAAGCAAGGCAAAAACACAATATATTGTTTACCGTAATGTATAAATAGGGTGTACTTAAAATGTACAATGAACAGCACGAGAAAATTTGTGCAATATGACGAACGAAAAGCGGCATCAACTTCCTCTGACTACTGCCGAAGGCCGAACAACAACAGTGTGATCCGGTGCAGCGGGTCCCATGGGGCGGCGGGCTGACCGGATAGCGTACGGATGAGACGGGGACCCCCTTGGAGGGAAAGCCACCAGGAGCCGGGTGAGCCCCCAAAGCAAATAAAATAACAAAAAGGCCCTTTTCACATGGCAGAGATAGTGATTGCAACACGACAAGCCGTAAGCCTTAACGGTTTCTCTGCCAACACAAAATAAGGCAATACCAAGAAAGGCAGGTATGAAGAATGAATGAAATGATGATTTTTAGCAATCCAGAATTTGGAAACGTAAGAACAGTGACGATAGACGGAAATCCTTGGTTCGTTGGAAACGATGTAGCAAAAGCATTAGGATACGTAAAAGAACGAAACGCCATTGCTAATCATGTCGATAAAGAGGACGCCCTGAAATGCAGCCTCCCTTCAAACAGCGGAGTACAGGAAACAATCGTGATAAATGAGAGCGGTTTGTTTTCACTTATACTATCAAGCAAACTCGATTCTGCAAAAAGATTTAAACATTGGGTAACAGCAGAAGTCCTTCCTTCTATCCGTAAAACCGGAAAGTATGAAGTTGGTCAGAAACAAGATTCTTACCAGATAGCTGATCCGATAGAGCGAGCTAAAAGATGGATTGAAGAACAGCAGGAAAAGCAGTTACTTGAACAGAAAGTGCAGGAGCAGAAGCCCAAAGCGGAGTACTTCGATTCTCTTGTAGACAATAGACTGCTCACAACATTTCGGGACGCTGCGAAAGAATTTCACATGCCACCCAAGACGCTTACGAAATGGCTGTCAGATAACGGGTATATTTATCGAGACCGGCACAATATCATAAAACCATACGAACAGCATCGAAAGTCAGGGCTTTTCCAGATGAAAGATTTTTCAACGCCTTATGGGTATTCAAATGTTCAAACATATATCACTATAAAAGGCAAGGAAACATTTCGACTGTTACTACAGGGACAAGGACTGGTTAGGGCATAAAAAAAGAGAACCATTACGGTTCCCTTTTGAGATCGGCACTATTAAATTTCACAATAACATCTGGAATTGCTTCAACGGCAATCTGGCATCCAAGAAAATCCAGAATTGCTATAAGCTCATTTGCAGAAAGCGTTTCTCTGGAAAACTTGTTTGCAAGTGCTTGTGGTGAAGTACCTAGATGCTCAGCCACTTGAATGTTTGTTATTTTCTTCAGCTTCATGATTTGCTTAACTTTTTGAGATACCATAGTAACACCTCCTAACTACATAATAAACGCAAATGTTATAAAAATCAAATAAAATTCACTCAAACGTGTATTTTACTATTGATATAACACACCCTATGGTGTATAATTAAGCCATAAAGAAACGGGGGCGTGTATATATGAAGATAGGATATGCAAGAGTATCGACAGTAGAGCAGAACGAAGCGAGACAGATGGAGGCATTGAGAGAAGAAGGCGTCGATAAAATTTATATGGATAAGAAGTCCGGCAAGGATTTCAACCGTCCTGAGTACCAGAAGATGATTGCTTCCCTTCAAAAAGGCGACGTACTGGTGATCCATTCCATTGATCGACTTGGAAGGAATTACGAAGAAATTATAGCTGAGTGGAGAAAAATTACAAAAGAGATTGAAGCAGATATCGTTGTTCAGGACATGCCATTACTTAACACCACGCAAAACAAAGATTTGACCGGGACTCTGATTGCTGATATTGTATTGCAGCTTCTTTCATACGTAGCTCAGAGAGAGCGTGAAAATATTCGTCAGAGACAGAAAGAAGGAATTGCGATTGCGAAAGCTCAAGGAAAATATAAAGGACGAGCAAAAAAAGAGGTAGACAAAGAACTCTTCGAGAAAACAAAGCAAAGATGGCAGGCTGGGGAAATCACCAAAGTTCAGTTTGCCGAAATCATGGGAGTGTCAAGAGGAACACTATATAAAATGTTGGGAGGGGAACAGTAATGATAGACTTTACAAATAAGTGTGTTATCACAGAAAGCGATGTTGAATCAGCGAAGCTTCTTAAGATGGCAATTTCTCAAGGCTTTGCGCTTCCGAAAGGCGAAAAAGTAATGGAATCATGCAGATTTTTCCGTTTTATCGGAAGTCCGTATAAAAGCGTGATTGCGCTGTCAGCAGTAACACAGGAAATGTATGATCGAGCTATATTGTATTCACATTTATTCGGGAATGAGCTGGAAGAATTGATGAAAATTTCTGATCTGGCTGCTAGGTGGTGCCGTACATATGGATACAACCATCTTAGTGTATATGCCAATGAAGAAACTGACGTATACACCGGGCGCGGAATTGCTAAAAATAAAGATGGTGCGGTGCAAGATGTGAAAATCAAATTAAATAAGCCACGTAAAATAACGGTAGCCGAGCTTGAAGAAAAATTGGGCTATCCGGTAGAAATAGTAAGTTAAGGATACTGCCTATGAAAAAGAGTAATATCCAAGGTGAATCCATTCGTATCCGGTTACCGTACCAATTGGAGCAAAGACTTATAGCTGAAAAGAACCGAACCGGCAAAAGCGTGTCGCAGATCACCCGTGAAGCCTTGACACAGTATTTTCGGAAAAGGTAGGTAAAAGACGATGCTTGAAAAAATTTTTAAAAAACAAAAAAGGTCTTCTGAATGCCATCCGCTTGAAAAGCCTTTAGCTCATGATCGGACGTACGAGTATCATCACAAGAAAGCTGTTCTGGAGGACGAAAGACTGTACGACACGGAATCGGCGAAAAAGGTTTTTACGGACAAAGCTAGTTTGGAATATATCGCACTCGGAAGAGTAGTGCAAAGAGCTTACTTCTTAACTCCGAACGGGAATTGGTTTTCAGCTGAAGAAAAAATCGAGACTGAAAGCGGAATCACTGATGTCGGCGATTATCGTATACAGGTCACAAAAACCATTTACACATACAGTGATCTTCGGATAGAGCAAAAATACAAGGTTAAAGACCTGATTGGAAGAAATGACTATGAGTTATACAAAGAATATTTTGGAGAGGTAGAAGAGGCATGAATAAAGAAAAAGAAATCTATGAACTGTTACCGTCAGAACCAGTTGACGTAGCAGCTATGCTGATAAAAGCAACGATTGTTACGGACGCACCGGTATTCGCACTGTCCCCAATGCTTGAAGGCAAAATGGTTGCAATTCCGAAATACGATCCGGTTCAGCTTCAGGAAATCGCAGAGCATCTTCTGGTGTACTGCAATGCACAGGAAAGGGGATATGCAAATGTCTGTTGTGAAGATTGTAAATCCGAATCCGTATGACTGGAGGGGGACACAGTACTTTATTGACGAACATAAAGTACCGAGGGTAAAATCGGTTGATTTTCATGTTTCGGTCGATGAAGTACCGACGTTTAACTTTGAAATGATGGGAAGACCAGATATTGAAATGGAATGTCTGGCACAGATTAGTGTTAGCTCTCAATCAATTACTGATGCAATTTCAGTTTTAAGGCACGAACTGCTTCAACATGGAGAAATATACCAAGGCTTCAAATCAAGCCTGAAATCGGCTCTGGAAATCTATTCTACATGTGGACTTCCATTTGAGCCTGAAGAAGAGACAGCAGAAAAGATTCTTGATTTCATGATTGGAGAAAAACGATGAGGACGATATTTACGATAATCGCACTTGTCATCAACATCCTGATGTTCGCTTCGGCAAGTTTTGGGATCGTGACAAATAACAACAAAGATAAATGGGAATCTGCCGCTTGTTCGATGATTCTTATTGGAACCGGAATAAGCGTGATTTTATTTTTAACATCCCTGTGAGGTGAAATAAATGTTACTGGCATTTCCGATGGTTTTAATTCCGCTGATATTGGTCGAGTGGATTAAAATAATAAAAGCAAAGGTACAGTCCTCACCGTATGGACTTGGAGGAAGGTTCATCACGGACAGGACGAGGCATGAAATCCCTAGATAGCCTGTATCAGCACGGATTTATAACAATGAAATAGATATCCAATCCAAAGCCAAAATTTCCTCCAAATGAGTTACGGCTGATACAGGCGTTCCAGGAAAAAGCATAAATATATCAATGGTGTTTTTGAAGTATATCACATGCGGCAGGGTTGAGCGACTGCCGCAACATAGCGCATTGGCGAAGTGGTTAACGCACCGGACTTTGACTCCGTTATGCGTGGGTTCGAATCCCACATGCGCCGCTCTGCATCGGGCTTCATCTTCCCTTTGATGCAGATTGGATTTTCTTTTTCCTTTTTTCATGAAATACCCTTTAACCACCTATCGCAACGGCGATGACTAAAGGAACAGTCAAATGTTCCGGGTGGTTTCAACCTTTGTTGCAGCTGGCGGTCAAGAACTGCAACAGTAGTAAAAAGACAGATATCGCAGCGACCCTGTATCTTTTTGCTACTCAGGAAGCTTAGCTCAGTTGGTTAGAGTAACCGGCTCATAACCGGTCGGTCCTGGGTTCGAGCCCCAGAGCTTCCATTTCTCCCAAAGCTGCCCATCCGTTTAATGGGCAGAAAAAACTGCCGAATGTGTGTATGTGGGTTGTTTTCCAGAAGGTACGTAACGGCGTAGCCGGATTGAAAAAGCAACTTCCCGTTCGGTACTGCCTCTGAGTTGAATATGTCGCCAATGAGTGCACGTTGACGACAGGGAGTTTTCAAGAGGCATTCAGGAATAATCCTCCGAAACAACTCCGTGGGACTGACACTGATGAAAACAGTCTAGTGGAAAGCATAACACGATAAACCTATTGCTAACCCGGTGCAATCCGGGTTAAGGCAGGATGGAGAAGTGGAATCTCACAAGGCTCATATCCTTGAGAACGGCGGTTCGAATCCGTCTCCTGCAAATTAATTCGTTCGTTCTATGCTGTCAGTGCACGGGCGGCCTATGGTTCAAGCGGATTAAACCCATGGGAAAAGGTTGATGTTTATCCTGAGGACTGCTGGGCAGTACGAAAAGCATATCATTTATATGTTGTGCAAAATGGAAATCATCTCATTCATTTACCGAGGTGATCAGCCGTGGTAAGCGGCACGGAATGTAGCTCAGCGGTAGAGCAGTGACTTACAAGTCATGTGTCGCAGGTTCGATTCCTGCCATTCCGATTCCGGTAAATTGCCATTACCGGAAAGCATTTCCAAAATGCTCAAATTTACCTTCTGATTGGTTCCGGTGGTTCGCGTTGGGTGACGATGCGTGGTTCAAGTCCACCCACCGGACTTTTTATTTTATAGAAAAAGGTTACTTGGTGATAGCTGTGAATGTTGGGAGGGTGTAAAAAATGAAAATTCATGAAGTGATACGTCTGAGAAATGTATACGGTGGAGAAACGACTCTTAATGACCTTGTAAGTCTAATACAAGGAAATAGAATTCATAGATGCCCGAAATGCGGCGGAAGTGGAACTACTATCAAAAGAGTAAATCGTGCACAATACTGGGAGTGTTGCGATGATTACAAAGAAGTGGAAGTCACTTGCGACCTATGCAACGGTGAAGGATACACTGAGAAAAGATACGAGCCTAGAATGGTGCAGGATGGATGGAAATGCGAATAGCAGGTAAAGAAATCAAAGATGAATGCTCCAAATGCGGAAATATCCTCGAATGCGAATTGTTCCGTCAGGGGCATGGAATAAAACAGGAACGTGAGAATATAGCAAAGATGATCAAGTGCCAGATGAAGCACAGGGAGGAAAGAGAGAAATGAACGAATTGAAGGTATTAAATGAGCAGGAAGTGTTAGGAAAACAGTTTAAGGTTTACGGAACAGCAGAGGAACCACTGTTTCTGGCTAAAGACGTAGCAGGGTGGATTGAGTATGACACATCATCAGTGCATAAGATGCTTTCCAATGTAGACGATGATGAAAAGGTTCGGAAGAATGTTCCGACCCTTGGAGGAACACAGGAATCATGGTGTCTTACTGAAAATGGTTTGTACGAAGTCCTGATGCAGTCCAGAAAGCCGATCGCAAAGCAGTTCAAGAAAGAAGTCAAAGAGATTCTGAAGACTATTCGTAAGCATGGCATATATGCCACAGACAATGTTATTGATAATATTCTCAATAATCCAGACTTTGGCATCGAGCTTCTGACCAAACTGAAAAAAGAACGTGCTGCAAGAGTAGAAGCTGAGAGAAAGAACGCTATCCTGATGCACGTCAACAAAACATATACCATTACTGAGATTGCAAAAGAACTGGGGCTGAAATCAGCAATGCAGTTAAATCGAATCCTGGCAGAAAAGAAGATACAGTACCAGGTGAACGGTACGTGGCTGATGTACTCTAACTATAGCGATTGCGGATATGAGGAAATCAAACAGGAAGTATTGGATTCTGGAAAAGTAATCTACCACAGACGGATTACACAGATGGGACGGGAGTTCATTCTTGATCTGTTTGAGAAAACAGCATGATTAAAAGGGAGGATGCTATGAGAATTGAAGATATGAAAAACTGGACGGTAGACCAGCTGAAGAAGGAAGTTGTTCGTTTGGCTGATGAGAGAGAAGCAAAGCAACATGTAATTCTGAACAAAAACAAGAAAATCAATGATCTTCAGGCTGAACTGGATAAGATGTGCAATTATAACGACGAGTTAAAGAAACAGATAAATCCTGAATTAGACCCAGCATTTTGTGATGCAGTTAAGGATATTGATGATCACCTTAGAGAAATTCAGGACAACTACATTACGATCAATCAATTAGGAACAGCACTCGATGTAATTATTGACCGATATGCAAATCTGAGAAAGATTCATGGGGTGAGTTGATATGAAAGAATTTAAAACAGCATCTGGGACAATCAAAATCAAAGAGATAATCCCGTTGAATACATGGCAATTTCCGATTGAAGTAAACGGACGAATTAAAACAATTAAAAAAATTTTGGAAAAGGAGCCATTCGTAAAAGGCATTGTATACATTAAACGAATAGCTTTTTTCGATGGAGAACTTGCAACACAACAATTAAATGAACAATGGCTTGTTGATATTTTACGATGCGAAAATGGTTGCACAAAAATTGTATCCG
>UMHJ01057271.1_pt1 | contig 10771 bp, 10 predicted proteins | sample 1965511 | NCBI WGS metagenome assembly UMHJ01 (sample SAMEA4836096, study PRJEB28245) | human gut metagenome | biome: gut microbiome; material: fecal sample | place: Denmark | collected 2008
AGATGCGCGTCAAGGGCGAGAAGGGCACCTACCTGCCCCACACCCTGAACAACACCGTGGTGGCTCCTCCCCGTATGCTCATCGCCTTCCTGGAGAACAACCTCCAGGCCGACGGCAGCGTGAAAATCCCCGAGGTCCTGCGCCCCTACATGGGCGGCAAGGAGCTGCTGATCCCCAAGAAATAAGCAGGCGGACCGGAGAAGCTGCGGCTCCTCCTCTCCCCTCCCCCGCTGCCTGGTCACGAAGGGCACGTTCCCTTCCGGCCAGGCAGCGGCCAAATATATAACAAGGAGCTTGTGTGTATGTCTCAGGGAACCAGAAAAAAAGAACTCTCCCTGCTGAACCTGCTCTTCTGTATCCTGGTGGTGCTCATCCACTGCCTGAGCCAGCCGGTCTCTGTTCTTGACCGTAGCAGCTGGCAATACGCCCTTGTTTTGTGCGTGCAGCGCCTGGCCTTTGTGTCGGTCCCCGGCTTCTTCTTCCTCAGCGGTCTGAAGCTTACCCTGTTTGCAGACCGGCACCGTAGCCTCATCAAATACTGGCTGGGCCGGGTGCGGACCATCCTTCTCCCCTACATCCTGGCGGTGGCCATCTACTACCTCTACTTCTGGACCCACCACTACTTCCCCTTTTCCCTGGCGGATTTCGGGGGATATCTGGTGCGGGGTGATCTGTCCAGCCACTTCTACTTCGTGGTGACCCTGGTACAGTTTATGGTGCTCACTCCGGTGTTCTTGTGGCTGGCCCGGCGGTTTGACCCGGTGGTGCTTCTGCCCTTTGCCCTGGGACTGACCTGGCTGAGTTCCCTGTATCTCCAGGCCATCCTGACCAGCGCTGTCCCCGGCGTAACGTTCCCCTACGGCGACCGGGTATTTCTCTCTTACCTGATTTACTACCTGGCAGGCTGCTGCGCAGGCCAGTCTTATTCCAAGTTCCTGGCTCTGCTGGAACGCAACGCCCCTCTTATCGCTGTCCTGGCCGTTCTCTTTGCGGCGTGGGATGGGGTGGCCAGCTGGCTGGGCTTTTCCGGACGGCGGGAGATCCCATATCTGGAGCTGGTCCACACCCTGTACATCCTCAGCGCTATTCTGCTGCTGTTTCTGCTGGCTGCCCGGGACCGGGCTCCCCTGTCCCGCCTGTGGGCGGCGGTGGACCGGGCCAGCTACCTCATCTACCTGTACCACTGTCTGGTCATTGTCATCTTTAACGACCAAGTGATCCGCCTGAACCTGTCGTCGGTGGGCACAGAACTGGTGCTGCGGCTGCTGGTAGTCTACCCGGTGACCATTGGCGGCGCCCTGCTGTGGCAGTGGATGATGAGAACGCTGCGTCAGCATCTGACCTCCGGCGGCCGACGTGTCGGCACCCGGTTGTAAAGGGTTATATCCTTTCTGTATTATTTTAATTGTATATTACACCGCTCTCCAGCGGATAGCGGCCTCCCCTCCCCTTCTCCGGGTCATTTTTCCCCCGAAAAACGGCTCCAGAGCAGAATCTGCTCAAAACCCTTGTGCCCCAAGGGTTTTGAGCTTCCCATTTTTGGAGGCCTTTCCGCTGCGGTTTGGAGGTTCTTATGTCAGACGAAAAACGTCCCGGCGAGGACCAGGGCTACACCCCCGCCTCCCCGGTGAAGCGGACCCTGGCCTGGATCGGTCTGAGCTACATGGTGATCATCGTGGCTCTGACCACCTATTACTTTTTTACCGGCACCACGCTGGGCAACCTGGGTCCCCTGCTGACGGTACCCGGTCTCATCGGCCTGGGCGCGGTGAGCATTGTGAGCTGGCGCTCCACTGGCCGGCCAGGCAAGGTGCCCGCCATTCTTCTGGCCGTGATGTGCTGGGCGCTGGCGCTGGCCACCCTGCCCATCGGCATTGCCGGACTGCTGAGCAACTTTGGAGGTTGACGCTGTGAAGGAGATCATATCTTCCGGCCTGGCGGAGCTGGGCCTTGCCGACCGGGTGCCGGAACACGCCCCGGAACAGCTGGCTGAGTACGGCCGGCTGATGCTGGAGAAAAACCAGGTGATGAATCTCACCGCCATCCGGGAGGAGGACGGGGTTGCCCGGCTGCACATGCTGGACAGCGCCGCCCTGCTCAACTGGGGAGACTTTGAGGGTAAAACTCTGCTTGACGTAGGCACCGGCGCCGGCCTGCCCGGCCTGCCGCTGAAGATCCTGGTCCCCTCCCTCCAGGTCACTCTGCTGGACAGCTTGAACAAACGGGTGGACTGGCTCAATGAGGTGTGCGCCCAGCTTGGTCTGGAGGACATCCAGGCCGTCCATGCCCGTGCGGAAGAGCAGGCCCTGGTGAAGGGCTGGCGGGATGGGTTTGACATTGTCACCGCCCGTGCCGTGGCCGAGCTGCGCCTTCTGTGCGAGCTGTGCCTGCCCTTCGTCAAGGTGGGCGGTGTGTTCCTGGCCATGAAGTCGGTAGACAGCCAGGACGAGCTGGATCAGGCCGCCCACTGCATCAAAATGTTAGGCGGCCGGGTGGAGCCTGTGATGGACTACCCCGTCCCCGGTGCGGGAGTGACCCACCGTCTTATCCCCATCCGCAAAGTGGCTCCCACTCTGAAAGGCTATCCCAGAAGATGGGCTAAAATCCAAAAGAATCCGCTCTGATTTTGGCTTAATTTGGTTTATTGTTGCCTTTTTTTGCTTTTGAGTGAAAATTATTTTAATTTGACCATATTTTTTTCAAAAAAATCATTGACGTACCTTAGATTTGTGATAGACTGGAATTGGTGTATAGGAGGAATTTCATGGGAAGCGTAATCGTAGTTACCTCCGGCAAGGGAGGAACTGGAAAAACCTCCATCACCGGCGGCGTGGGCTCCTGCCTGGCCAGGCTGGGCAAGAGCGTGCTGTGCATTGACATGGACATCGGTCTGCGCAATCTGGACATCTCCCTGGGACTCAGCGACCGGGCTCTGATGGACTTTTCCGATGTTGTGTTTGGCCGCTGCTCTCTGGAAAAGGCGGCGGTGAGCCACCCGGATCTGCCCGGCCTGTCTTTGCTGACCGCCCCTATGTCCTTTACCCCTCAATTGACCCAGTGGCAGGTCCAGGAGCTGCTGGATGCGGCCCGGAAGCGGTATGATTATATTATGATCGACTCCCCTGCCGGCCTGGGACCCGGCTTTCAGCTGGCCTCCTGCGGCGCAGACCGGGCCCTGGTGGTATCCACCAACGACGCCTCCTCCCTGCGGGACGCCCAGCGCACCGTGGCTGAGCTGGACCGTCTGGAGCAGATCCATCTGGTCATGAACCGCATCCAACCCAAGCTGCTGCGCCAGCTGCGCACCACCATTGACGACGCCATGGACGCCGCGGGCCTGCCCCTCATCGGCGTGGTCCCCGAGGACCCCAGAGTCATTTTGTCGGCCAATCAGGGCCGTCCCTTGATCCTGGGCGGACGGCAGGGCGCCGCCAACGCCTGTTTAAATATCGCAAAACGAATCCAGGGCCTTCGCGTGCCCATCATGCGTATTCGCTGACTTTTCCTTTTTATTACGATTACAAGGAGGTAACCGCCACCATGAATATCGCTATCATGTGTCATAACCGCAAGCAGGAGCTGATGGTACAGTTCTGTACCGCTTATTGCGGCATCCTGTCTAAGCATACCGTCTGCGCCACCAATGCCACCGGACGGATGGTGGCGGAGGCCACTGGTCTGCCGGTCAATCTGTTTTTGTCCCATGAGCATGGCGGCATTGAGCAGATCGGCCAGCGCATCATCTACAACGAGATCGATCTGGTCCTCTTCTTCAACTCTCCCCAGGACAACAGCATGGATGAGGACGTCATGTATATCGCCCGTCTGTGCGATCAGCACTCCGTGCCTATGGCTACCAACGTGGCCACCGCGGAACTTCTTATCCACGGCCTGGCCCGGGGCGATCTGGACTGGCGTATCGTCATGAACCCCAACCGGGTTCCCTTTGCCCTGTAAGGCAGAAAGATTGATTTTTTCCCCTATTTAGGGTATCATAGCATCATATGACCGCCATGACGGCGCATGAGTAGTCCGGTTACCGCCCGACAGAGAGAAACCCCACGGCTGAAAGGGTTTTAGGGAGATGGCCCGGAGGAAGACGGCGCTACCAGCGGGCTCGGAGACGGGCGCGGTCTCCCCTGCCGCAACACAGGGGCGAAAGGGAACGGGGTCGCCCTGTTCTGAAATTGGGTGGCACCACGAAGCGTTTTCTTAGGCGCTCTCGTCCCAATCCTGGGACGAGAGCGCCTACTTTTCTTGTAAGAAAAGTAGGCAAAAGAACTTTCTGCAAAGCTTCGCTTTGCTTCTGGGGTTCCGCCCTGCGGGGCGGTGGTCGTAGACGGGCCAGCTGCCACGGTTTTGCCAGAGTAGGCGGTGTCCGTACAGCGCGCACACCTTAAATTTCCGCTTGGTAGGGCCTAAGGCCCGGGGCAAGAAGGACCAAATGGTCTTGTTTTAGGCCGCCGGGAGGATTCTACGATCTGACAGGAGAGCGTCCCCCGTAAATGGGGGTCCGGGGCGACGACGCCTATGAGCGCCCGCTCCGCGCAGGCGCTCATCGAAGGAGTCCCCCGGCGATTCTTTGGTGACTTTCTGATCGCTCAGAAAGTCACATCCCCGTCCTGTTTTTAAAAAATACTTCAAAGAAAGGATTTTGATACCGATGAGTAAAATTCAACCTCGCACCCTGTCCGGCTTCATGGAACTCCTTCCCGCCCGTCAGGCCCAGTTTGACCGCATGGTAGAGATCCTGCGGGAAACCTATTCTCTCTACGGCTTCACTCCCCTGGACACCCCCCTCATTGAGGCCAGCGAGGTGCTGCTGGCCAAGGGCGGCGGCGAGACCGAGAAGCAGATCTACCGCTTCATGAAGGGCGACACCGACCTGTCTCTGCGCTTTGACCTCACGGTTCCTCTGGCCAAGTACGTGGCCCTCAATTACAGCAAGCTCACCTTCCCCTTCCGCCGCTTCCAGATCGGCAAGGTGTACCGTGGCGAGCGCGCCCAGCGCGGCCGCTTCCGTGAGTTCTATCAGGCCGACATTGACGTCATCGGCGACGGGAAGCTGGACATCTCCAACGAGGCGGAGATCCCCGCCATCATTTACCAGGCCTTTACCCGTCTTGGCCTGAAGCGCTTCCAGATCCGGGTCAACAACCGCAAGGTTTTGAACGGTTTCTACGCCATGCTGGGTCTCACCGAGAAGTCCGGCGAAATCATGCGCACGGTGGACAAGCTGGATAAGATCGGCGCCGAGAAGGTCAAGGAGCTGCTCATGGAGGAGGAGATCGGCCTCACCGATGAGCAGGCCGGCGAGATCCTCACCTTCATTGCCATCACCGGCTCCAACGAGGCGGTTCTCTCCGCTCTGGAAGGCTACCGCGGCCGCAACGAGATCTTTGACCAGGGCCTGGACGAGCTGAACACCGTGGTCAAATATCTGGCTGCCTTTGGCGTGCCCCAGACCCACTTCGCCGTGGACCTGACCATCGCCCGCGGTCTGGACTACTACACCGGCACCGTCTACGAGACCACCATGCTGGACCACCCGGAGATCGGTTCGATCTGCTCCGGCGGCCGTTATGATAACCTAGCGGAATATTATACCGATAAACAACTTCCCGGAGTTGGCATTTCCATCGGTTTGACCCGTTTGTTCTTCGTTTTGGAGGATCAGGGCTACCTCAACGACGCCCTGAACACCGCTCCCGCCGACGTGCTGATCCTGCCCATGACCGATGACCTCTCCCCCGCTATCGCTCTGGCCACCACCCTGCGCCAGGCCGGCATCCGCACCCAGATCCACGCCGAGCAGAAAAAGTTCAAGCAGAAGATCTCCTATGCCGATAAGCTGTCCATCCCCTACGCCGTGTTCCTGGGCGAGGACGAGATTTCTTCCGGCGTGTGCGCCGTGAAGGACCTCCAGTCCGGCGAGCAGGTAAAGCTCTCTCCCGCCGAGGCGGTCTCCCACATCCAGGCGGGCCTGGACAAGCTCAACCAGGGCAAGCCCATCCTGGACAAAGGGGAGTAATCTCCCCCCTATCGTGGAGGCGAAGCGAAGCTTCGCAGGAAATTCTTTGCTAAGCTTTCTTTCAAGAAAGCGTGGAAAGGAGTGCCTGTCATGAAAGCGCAAGCAAAGCAGCTGCTGATTGCCCTCTTGGTCATCGCCGCCATGGTGCTGGCCGCCGTTCTGAGGTTCCGGTGGCTGGACCGCCCCAGGGAATTTTCTTCGCTCCTCCCCCTTTCCATTTCAGAAATTACCTCATGTTCCGCTTACCTTGACTATGAGACCCCGGAGAGTTACTCAGTCCAGCTCTCCCTAGAACAGGCCCAGGAACTTTTGGACATGCTGTCCCAACCCACGTATCACTGGGTGGGCTTTGCGAATGGCCTTGCCGATCAAGAGGTTCCTCTGCTCCGCATCTATTTTCAAACCACTGGTTCTAAGCGTTGCGCGCTGATGCTCAACGGAGAAAATATTCTGGTCAATGTCCCTACTGATAAGAGCGACTGCAATCTCTACCGCATGGAGGAAGACAGCCGGGCCCACCACGCGGCCCTGACTGCCTTTTTGGAGGACTGCCTGACACAAAATCAGGCATGATCTTTCTAGCCGCACAGGCGAAGCAAAGCTTCGCAGGAAGCTTTTTTGCCTACTTTTTTCTGGAAAAAAGTAGGGCCCCTTCCGTCCCCAGGCGTACGAAAGGAGTGCAAACGGTGAAGAAAAAATTTCTGATTTCAGCGATTTTGATTCTCGCCCTCCTGGTAGGGGGTACCCTGTGGTACACCCGGCCTATGACCCTTTCTCAGCTTTGCCCAGAGGTGGATTTAAGCCAGTGCTCCTCCATCACGGTTTACTACGAAGTGGTGCCCAGCGGCGGGAGAAGTAAGGAATTGGTTTTGGAACCAGACGACCCCGCTTTTGCCTCCCTGCTGAAGGAGCTTCAGGACCGGACCTTCTCCCGTTCCCTCATCAGTCTGCTTCCCTGGGTAGACTCTCAGTCCGCGCAAACGGAGGACGGAGACTTTTGTTGGGAGCTTGTTCCAGAATTTGACAACCAAGATACCGCCTCGGACGGAACTGAGCGCCTGAGCACGCGGATTTCCCTCTACAACTTTTTCGGTTCCCTGAGCCTTTACAATCTGCGCACTGAGCATACCTGGTACATGACTACCAGCGACCAGGAGGCGTGGGTATCCCAGGTCATGGACATCATCACGTCGGTCATATCCTAATTTTTTCTATACAAAATAAAATTTCTCGAATAACAAATACAAATTGGAGTTGATTTTCATGGATAATTTGCAGAATTTCCACCGCACCAACTACTGCGGCGAGCTGCGCCTGAGCGATGCGGGCAAGACCGTGTCCGTGTGCGGCTGGGTCCAGCGTCAGCGCGACCTGGGCGGCCTGATCTTTGTGGACCTGCGGGACCGCACCGGTCTGGTCCAGCTGTCCTTCGACGACAGCACCGACAAGGCCATCTTCGAGAAGGCCTCCACCCTGCGCTCTGAGTACGTCATCGCCGCCACCGGTCTGGTGCGGGAGCGTGAGAGCAAGACCAACAAGATCGCCACCGGCGACATCGAGATTTACGTCTCCGAGCTGCGTCTGCTGGCCAAGGCCGAGACTCCTCCCTTTGAGATCGTGGAGAACTCCAAGGCCAACGACATGCTGCGCCTGAAGTACCGCTATCTGGACCTGCGCCGCCCCGACATGCAGCACGCCATCGCCACCCGCCACAAGGTGACCAAAATCTGCCGGGACTACTTCGACGAGCAGGGTTTTTTGGAGATCGAGACCCCCATGCTCACCAAGTCCACCCCCGAGGGCGCCCGTGACTATCTGGTCCCCTCCCGTGTCCACCCCGGCAAGTTCTATGCTCTGCCCCAGTCTCCCCAGCAGTACAAGCAGCTGCTGATGCTGTCCGGCTTTGACCGCTATATGCAGATCGCCCGCTGCTTCCGTGACGAGGATTTACGCGCAGACCGTCAGCCCGAGTTCACCCAGATCGACCTGGAGATGTCCTTCGTCAACGAGGACGACGTGATGGGCATCCAGGAGGGCTTCCTGAAGCGGGTCTTCAAGGAGGTCCTGGACGTGGACGTGCAGACCCCCTTCCTGCGCATGCCCTGGCGTGAGGCTATGGACCGTTTCGGCTCCGACAAGCCCGACCTGCGCTTCGGCTTTGAGCTCAAGGACATCAGCGACATCGTGAAGGACTGCGGCTTCGGTGTGTTCTCCGGCGCGGTTCAGGGCGGCGGCTCTGTACGCCTCATCAACGTCAACGGCCACGCCGCTGACTTCCCCCGCAAGAAGATCGACAAACTGGGCGAGTTCGTCAAGACCTACAAGGCCAAGGGCCTGGCCTGGACCCGTATGCACGACGGCCAGGTGACCTCCTCCTACCAGAAGTTCCTCACCGAGGAGGAGAACAAGGCCATTCTGGAGCGCGCTGGCGCCAAGGACGGGGACCTGATCCTCATCGTGGGCGACGTGAAGGACGAGGTCGTCTTTGCCGCTCTGGGCGCTCTGCGCTGCGAGTGCGCCAAGCAGCTGGGTCTGCTGGACCCCAAGGACTTCAAGTTCCTGTGGGTCACCGAGTTCCCCATGTTCGAGTACAGTGAGGAAGAGGGCCGCTACGTGGCCATGCACCACCCCTTCACCGCTCCCATGGACGAGGACCTGGACAAGCTGGAGACCGACAAGAAGAACTGCCGCGCCAAGGCCTACGACATCGTACTCAACGGCACCGAGCTGGGCGGCGGCTCCATCCGTATCTCCGTGCCCGAGACCCAGCAGGCCATGTTCCGTGCTCTGGGCTTCAGCGATGAGGACGCTCAGGAGCGCTTTGGCCACCTGATTAACGCCTTCAAGTTCGGCGCGCCTCCTCACGGCGGCCTGGCCTACGGCCTGGATCGTCTGTGCATGCTGATGGCGGGCGCCGAGTCCATCCGCGACGTCATCGCCTTCCCCAAGGTGCAGAACGCCAGCGAGCCCATGACCAACTGCCCCGACTTCGTGGACGACAAGCAGCTGGACGACCTGAGCCTGGCTGTTACTCGCCGGGAAGAGACTGCCGACGAGGAGTAACCGCTTTCTTGAAAGAAAGCTTGGCAAAGAACTCTCTGGGAAGCTCCGCTTCCCTCCACCCTTTCACACAAACATTTGGCAGGAGCGACACAGTTTGCCGCTCCTGCCTTTATTTTTTAAAATCGACTTAATTTGCCTTAAAAAATTGACAATATCACAACTTAGTGGTATAGTACGTAAGATATCAGTAAAGAGACTGTAAGAAAGTGTGGAGAGAACCGCCCCGATTTCCGGACGCGTTTGCCTCCGCGCTGTTTTTTAGGAGGAAGCTATGAAAAAAGCACTGATCGTTTTTCTGTGCGTGCTTTTGACCGGCTGTGCCCCGACTTCTGGCACAAGCGCCCAATCCACCGGCTCTCAAAGCACGCCCCAGGATTCCAGCGTCCAGTCCTCCGACAGCTCCAGCCAGGACAGTTCTTCTGGCGCACCGGACGCATCCCAGGATTCGGAGGAGCCCCCCTCACAGCCTGATCCCAGCGTCACTTCCGGTTCCACAGAAAATCAGGACCAGATCATTGAGGAACTGCTCTCCACTATGACTGTGGAGGAAAAGGTGGGCCAGATGTTCTTCGTCCGCTGCCCTGACACAGGTGCGGTCGAGGCGGTATCCCAGTATAAACTGGGCGGATACATTCTCTTTGGTCGTGATTTTAAAGACAAAACCGCCGAGCAGGTCCGCAACGACATCAGCTCCTATCAGAGCGCATCCGGCGTGCCTCTGCTCATCGGCACCGATGAGGAGGGCGGCACCGTGGTACGTGCCAGCTCTAACCCCAATCTTTTCTCCCACCGCGGCCTCTCTCCCCAGGCACTCTTTGCTGAGGGCGGTATGGACAGCATCATTCAGGATGCCCGTCAGAAGAGCGTGACCCTCCTGGGTCTGGGTGTGAATGTCAATCTGGCTCCGGTGGCTGATGTATCCACCGATCCCAACGACTTTATCTATGACCGCTCCTTTGGCCAGGACGCCCAGGCCACCGCGGAATATGTATCCAACGTGGTGAAAACCATGGACGCAGAGGGCATTGGTTCCGTCCTCAAGCACTTCCCCGGCTATGGGAATAATGTGGATACCCACACCGGTGTAGCCATTGACGAGCGCCCCTATGAGACCTTCCAGACCAGCGATTATCTCCCCTTCACCGCCGGTATCCAGGCGGGAGCCGACGCGGTTCTGGTCAGCCACAATGTGATGTCCTGTGTGGACAATCAGCTGCCTGCCTCCCTCTCCCCCGCTGTGCATAACGAACTGCGCAGCACTTTGGGCTTCCAGGGTGTGATCATGACCGACGATTTGGCCATGGATGCGGTAGCTGTCTATGCCGGCGACCAATCTCCCGCTGTGATGGCGGTAAAGGCCGGCAATGATATGATTATCACCACCGACTTCCAGACCCAGATTCCTGAGGTGGTACAGGCCGTCAAAAGCGGCGAGATCGACGAGGCGCAGATCGATCAGTCGGTGACGCGGGTCCTACAGTGGAAGTATGATTTGGGCCTGCTGGGCAATTGATTCTGCTAATAAAACCATCTTACCGGAAACCCGGTGAGGTGGTTTTTTTATTGGTTCCGCCCTGGGGAAACAGGTTCCTTTGTTGAGAAACGGATGTTCCTTTTTGCTTGTCCAAAAAGGAACCAAAAAGACACCAGGGAGTGTGGCTCCGACGAACACCTCGC
>UMHJ01040324.1_pt1 | contig 10661 bp, 9 predicted proteins | sample 1965511 | NCBI WGS metagenome assembly UMHJ01 (sample SAMEA4836096, study PRJEB28245) | human gut metagenome | biome: gut microbiome; material: fecal sample | place: Denmark | collected 2008
ATATCATCCGAGCATCATGGATATACACACATTTATTGCCAATTATCAGGAAGCTTTCGGCCAACACGCCGAACTCCCCATCGCCTTTTGGTATTCAGACCGAATGGGGGCATCTACAGAGAAAGTAACCGGTTGTCTCTTCAAATGCATGAAACAAGTCAGAGACGGCAAAATCGTCAGTCTCAGCAACAAAACAATTACCTGCGGAGGAGGCAAGTTCTATACCGGATTTACTGAAATGCCCGAGCGCGTCCCGGGGTTTGTCTCTTTGAAAGAGAAATACAAGAAGACTCCCGAAATGGTGGTAGATTTTGTCAATGAGCTACAGATTTCCAGAACTGACAAAGCCTATCTGCATTTTGCCCGCATAGACAAGATACCTTCCTTTGATGAAGTGGAAGGACTGCTGTTCCTGCCAACTCCCGACATTCTATCCGGACTGGCGACATGGACCTTCTTCGACAACAATGCATCGGATGCCGTAGCAGCCCCATTCGGCTCCGGCTGCTGTTCCGTCATTACCCAAACCATCATTGAAAACCGGAAACAAGGGAAACGTACTTTCCTGGGATTCTTCGACCCCTCCGTCCGCCCATACTTCGAAGCGGACTTATTGAGCTTCACTATCCCCATGTCCCGATTCAAGGAAATGTATCACACCATGCGCGAAAGCTGTCTGTTCGATACACATGCCTGGGGAAAAATCAAGGAAAGGATACAGCTGTCCCAATCAGGAGACGTACATATCCTCCCCTCTCCCATTTCCTTCCCCATCCTTCCGGACATTTATCTGCAGGAAATCAGAATAGAAGATGCCGCAGCCATCTACCATGCCATCGACACACACCGGGACTACTTAAGAACATGGCTGCCATTTGTGGATAATATGCGCACAATAGCTGATGAAGAAGCTTTTTTACGTCAGGTATTATCTGCTCCTGCCGAACGAAATGAGCCAATATTCGGTATTTGGAACCAACAACATGAAATCTGCGGACTGATAGGTTTCCATTTCTCCGATTTCGACAACCACCGTACAGAACTCGGCTATTGGCTACTGCCGGAATACCAGCATCGGGGCATCATTACTGAAAGTGTCCGCAAGCTGTGTCTGTGGGCCGTACAAGAAAAAGAGATAAAGCGGATACAAATTCGCTGTGCCGTGGGCAATGCAGCCAGTAACGCCGTACCGGTTCGCCTCGGTTTCGTCCATGAGGGAACAGAACGTTGCGGAGAACTGCTGGCTTCTGGAGAATATACAGATATACATATATACAGCATCCTGAAAGAAGAAGTGCTGGCCAACCTCAAACGATAAAATATCAAATATATATCAACTATTGAAATTATACATGGAACAACAACCTCATCTCAATGACCACAACAAGCAGGAGTACCCTCCTATGCATATAGTCGAAATGAACACATCCTTAATTAATCAACTATAATACAGAGCATTAAATCATATACTAAAAAATCATAATTGCGCACTTATCTTACGCAAATCAATTTACGCACTCTTTTACGCACTTGTTTTACGCAACTCGCTTAGAAAATATAAGCCAATAAAGGAAATAAGGTCAGTATTATCAACACCTATTAGGAAGTTAATATTCACAAATATACAATATACTATAAAAGTGAATGCCTGCAAATTACGTTTTCACACAGAGCCCCTATAAACAACTAATAATCAGCAATCTGCATACATTCTTAATATTCATTTCTATTCTTTGTGAATATTGATATACAAATCACATTCATTACTTTGATGGCTAATAACCTAAAAAAATAGTTTTCTATTTTTGAATAGGCTTTTCCGCGTAAGTGCTTTTTAAATCATCAATAGATAAATGATTCGCATCTAATAACTTTTGAATTTCCACATGAGATAAACCGTTAATGTCTAATTCTCGTATCCCTTTAAAAAACAGTCTTGTATTATCTATCAGACTATGCAATTGCTTCTTTTTCATAATAGCTAATTGGGCTTTATGAAATCCGCCTGCCGAAGTCACTTTATTTGTGGGGGCAATTAATATAGGAATATATTCTGCATGATATACTCTTTCAAACCATAAGCAAGAATTATTTATTTGCCCCATCTCAGTTTTATTAATTTCCCCCCTTTGTTCTTTAACTTCATTTTTACATTCAAAAAGTATATAATCATTATCCCTCACACACCATAAGTTATCAGGTCCCTCACCACGTTGTTTATCAGGTCTCTCTACTATAAAACCAAGAATGTGCCCTAATTCATTCAAAGACCTTTCAAAAGTGTCCGCTTTAATTCCAAATTGGAGATTTCCGAGAGTCTCCTCTAATTGTATCATCAATAAATCATGATTATCAAACTGCCTTACCCAAGAAATAATATTATTTATTCGATTCTGATTCACAAAGCTAATGTTAACTAAATCCATCCCCTCACGCGGCTTCAACAAATAATTATTCAACTTGTGAGCAATAATCTGCTTCTTGTTTGAATCTACTTTGTTTTTTGAATATAAATAGCGTGCCATTTCTTGCATATACCATCCTTTTTCGCTATTATCGTTAATATATGTGTCTATAAGTCTTTGAATTATATCAACAGCCTTTTGACACTCTCCATACTTATACTGTAACTCAGCTTCCTTCTCTAATTGTAGTATATTCAAAACTCTTTCTTCTTTAGATACAACTGGTGCATCATTCATTCTACTTATATAAAAATATTTCCAACCTTCATCTCTATTTATACATTGCATTATTAAGCTGTTCAACAGTTTCATTTTATCATCTAATGAAGCATCTTCTTTAGAGTACTTTGTTATATCCAATCCTATTTGAATCTGAGTTTGGGTTTGGGATGAAAAGAAACTCCTAGTTCGCTTGTTTTGAATAATGTTAATTAGCTCTGCACCAGTAAGGATAATGACACAATAATCCCTTTCTCCTCTTACTCCTCTTCCCAATCCTTGTTCTATTTTTTGTGCAATTTTAATAAGAATAGCTTCACTATCAACACGTGTCATCTCTTGATATCTGTCAGAAAGACTTTCTGCATATGGCTTTGAATCAATAATCAAAATACGACAATTATTATCAGCTAAATCAATCCCATCATATCTATTAACTAATACATTTGTAAAGTCATAATTTCCACTTTTCAAAACACTTATATCTTCATCTATAGTCAGCGCTGTAGATATTCTCGCATTATGAGCTTTCCAAGATTCTGAATGTGCAAAACTTGGAACTAAAGATATGACACCATACTTTCTATTTTTCAAAGGTCGTGCAAACTCTTCTATTATTCTAGAACGAGTTAAGGATTCATCAAACATCGAAGGAATTAATATCATTTTTTCACCAGACCATGCTTCCTTATGGTATTGCAGTGGAGCTTTTATCGCATCTTTATCAAGTCCTAATCCTTTAATAAAAAAGGAATCATCATTAGTAGTAGCAGACATTAATACCCGATGAGCAGCTCTTGAAAATGTTCCAAATTGTTCTATTGGATTACAATAAGGAGATATTTCGATATGGCTTCCTGAAATGTAACATTGGCAATCTTTTATTATATCTTTGATAAGATTCCAAGCAAATTTCACATTCAAATTCTCTTGTAAACCAGCTAAAAGCCTAACCATCTCACCTACTTTCTCTTGCCAAGCCCAATAGGGAACCAACAAAAAAGAATCATGATTTCCTAACCTAATATCTTCCAAAGTCCCTAATCCTTGTTTCTCTAGCTCGTTTTCAAAAATAGAAAGAACTTTTTCATAACCATCTTCATCTTTTTTTATAATAATCGTAAAAGCCTTTTGAATAGCATCAATACATGCATGAGAATCATCTAGAACAATACTACCTACCGATTCAGAGCGATTACGTAAGCCAAATTTTGTTAATCCATTAAATAATTTGTGCACTGAAGTTATTAAAATAGATTTTGAATCATAAAAATCCATTGGAATATTTTTATCTGCTCCAATAGTACAATATTTGATACCAAATTGTGTAGCTTGTTCACATGTTTGTGTTACCAAATTATACGTTGGACATAAGTAAAGAACTGGTCCTTGGTTTAAGTTTAACTTAGACTGCAAAATAAGCAACCCAAGCAATGTTTTTCCTTGTCCTGTATGTAATTTTAATATAACATCTTTTTTATCTTTATAATTATTCCACCAGTCTTCTAATACAGCTAATTGTGCTGGCCGCAATGCATTCTTATCACTTGCACGGTCAAGAGTATCATATATTTCAATAGGGTTAGTTTTGACAATTGCAGTACCGACTGCTATTTTCTTTCTAAAATCAATCATATGCATATTTTTTTATAATCAAAAACAATATGCAAAACTAATCATTCCCAATCAATAATTTTCTTTTCTGAAGAGATTTTTTGCTTCTCAAAGAAATATACCCTAAATCATATCAGATATCAAATGTAATCCAACAAAATTCACTATCAAGATTTGTGAATATAAGCATAAGATTGTACTAGCATTTATTACTCGTCATTCAATGGAGCATTGGGTAAAAAGTCTTTCGGAGAACAACTAAACACTTTAGCCAATACATTCAAATGATTGAGATTGTATTTTGCCCTTCGTTTGGGGTTTTCAATATCTGCAATAAAACTAGGGGAAAGATTCATGTAATCTGCCAATTCTACTTGTGACCACTTTCTTTCCATCCTCATTGCCTTTACCTTTTGTATTACAAATTCTTCTATATTAGTCATATATGCTAATTATTTAAATTTGTAAAGGAAAGATTATTGCAGAAATATTTTGAGCGTACATGTACGTGTATTATCTTTGCAGTCTCAATTATACAAGAAGTGTTTAACTAAAAAAAAGAAAAATGAAAAAGAAAACCATTTTTTTATTGACCATTTTATTAATGGCAATTTTCGTAACAAGCTGTTCAAGCGATGATGATAATGAAAAAACAGAATTCACATCAACACTAACAGTAAATGGAAGTGCTGTCAAGATTACAAATCTCGAAGGTAAAGCAATAGCGAATAGTATGTTTGAATTTTGGGTAAATGATGCAACATCCAATTTTTATATTCAAGGTAACATTGACTATCGTGAAGAGCTAACAACGGGGAAAGATGTAACCAAGGGTTGCAAAATGTCAATTGCTTTAGTAAAACTTGAAGAATGGTATTCCTCTGAAAAAGAGTATGTTTCTGGTACTGTTACAATTGAAAAATGGGATTTGGAAAATTTCAGAGTTACACTTGTATTTAAGGATTATAAATGCAAATCGGGTTCAAAGAGTATTGTTTTGAACGGTAGTGTTACCTTTCCAACATCCATAAATATTTAATCAATAGAATAAACAACTTTAAATTGAGTAGTTACACACAAGTATAACTATTAAATGCGGCTTCATTATTCCTATGAATAAAATTGCACTTGCACTTATTTTATTAATATTACCATTCTCTTTAGTCTACACATCACCACGAAAAAAGGTAGGTATCGTTTTAAGTGGTGGTGGTGCTAAAGGGGTTGCGCATATTGGAGTAATAAAGGCTCTTGAAGAATTAAATATACCTATTGATTATATTGCAGGAACAAGCATCGGAGCTATTATTGGCGGATTATATTCTATAGGTTATACATCCGAACAATTAGAAACAATAGTGCAACAAACAGACTGGATAGACCTACTTACCGATAAAGTTTCACGCAAAGAAATTCCTTTTCCGTTTAAATCCGATGACAGTAAATACCTTATATCATTTCCTATCAACAATAGTGGAAAGAATGGAGGTATAATAAAAGGGAAGAACATATCACAGTTATTACATCAACTTACAGAAGGCTATCAAAATGTAAATAATTTCGATAGCCTTCCAATTCCTTTTGCATGTATTGCCACAGATATGGTAAGAAATCAAAAAGAGGTCATCCGCTTTGGCAAACTTTCAGAGGCAATGCGTGCAAGTATGGCTGTTCCCGTTGTTTTTTCACCGATATATTCAGGACAAAAAGTTTTAATTGACGGAGGATTTAAAGACAATCTACCAATTGATGTTGTCAAAGCTATGGGAGCAGATATTATTATTGGCATTGATGTACAATCTGAATTATCAGATGCGGATAACTTGCATTCCATTGCAGGGATAGCCAATCAGCTTATGTTAATGATTTGTCAATCATCGCTTGATGAAAGTACTAAGGATATAGATGCTTATATAAAAGTTGATGTAGAAAACTATAATGCTGCAAGTTTTACAAAAGCGGCAATAGACACTCTCATTATAAGAGGAGAAAATGCCGCAAAAGCCAATTACAACACATTATTATCAATCAAGAATAGGGTAGGCATAGTAAATAATAAAAAAAACAATAAAACCAAATTCCCCTTGTTTTATCCGCAATATGCTCCAAGCAATGATAATCAACTAAGAATTGGACTAAGATTCGATAGCGAGGATATTGCAGCAGTGATTCTTAATATCAATTTGAATAAACAGAAAATCGGGAAAGCCGAAATAGTGGCAAGAGGAGGAAAACAATCTTTTCTCAGAACCCAATATCATCTTCCTATATCAAAACCACAATGGATAACACTTTCAAATCAAATTGGTTACAATGATATATTTTTATACAGTCATGGACACAAAATATCTAATCCAACCTTTATACGGAATACTAGCAGTCTGATTTACTCTATTATACCTTCAAGAAATCTTCAAATGGAAGTTGGAGCTTCATTAGATTACCATCGGTATTATAGAACATTGGTAAGTGAAGATGCAACACTAATGAAACGAAAGAATTTATTTCTTAATTATCATACAAAATTGAAATATGAAACTTTAGACAAAAGATATTTTCCTACTAAAGGTTTGAAAACTAATATTTCTTATACAATATATACCAATTTGCATACTAACACTGCATACTCATCACTTGCTGCCCAAGTCACCAAGATATTTCCAATCACACTAAATACATTTATTATACCGACAATATACGGAAGATTTATTTTCAATGATGGTATTCCGTTTATGTACAGCAATGTTATCGGTGGAGAAGGATATAATCCACATTACGAGCAACAAATACCTTTTTCAGGGCTGACTCATACAGAATCCACCCTGAAATTATTGGGAAATGCACAAATCCAAGTAAGACATAAATTTCACGAAAAGCAATACCTTACCTTATCAGGAAATTATGCCATCCATCAAAATCAGTTTTCCAATTTCCTTCAAGGCAAAAAAATATATGGGACAAGTATTGGATATGGCTACGATAGTCCATTGGGACCTATAGAGGGATTTATATGTTACTCCAATAGGACTAACAAACTGGGATTTTATCTTAATATCGGATTTGGATTTTAAAAAATACAGATTTAAAAACTGAGCATATCATACGTTTCTAACAACTCTTCTGTTCTTAATCCTAAATAACGCCTTGTCGTTTGAATATCGGCATGATTAAATAATTCCGATAGTTTGATAAGAGCAAATTCCGAGTTTTCCCCAGCGGTCTCTACAACCTTCCTACCAAATGTTTTTCTCATCGAGTGGGTGGAAAAATGTTCTATCTTCAATCCATATTTAATTTTTATTGATTTAAATAACACATTAATTCGTTGCGTACTATACACTGTTTTTTTCCGACTAACAAAACATTTTTCATCTTTATCTACTATATCCAAAGCCTTGAAACAGTCTGCAATATGCTTTTGGAAATTGGAATTGACTTTTATTTCCCGTCTCTTACCTGTCTTCTTTTCAATGATAACAAACTTTTCATCATCTAATAACATAGACCATGTAAGAGTGAGAATGTCTGATATACGTAACCCAAAGAAGCTACCACAGCCTATTAACAATGACAAACGATATTCCTTATCCCTATATAGTTTGTGAACTAGCGATAACATTGAATCCCATTCCATATAGTCAGAAGTAACATAACTATTTTTTAAGCTCATAATATTCTTTTTTAATTGAAATCTATTGTTTTTGAATCTAACACGAACCCATTTATTATTAAAGCATTGACAATCAACTTATATTCAAAAGTTATATTAGTGAATATTAAAAAACTCTTTTAATTAGTCACCACAATAGAAATTGTTACCTCTTCCATATCCCATTGCATAAGAAAGAGTTTCTGAATCAATTCCTTTATACCAATTCTCATTTGTCTTGGCTTCTTTTCTTTCGTTGTGCGCTTTCCAACTTGCGGCTATCATTGCATCAAGCCTTGCTGCTTTTTCTTCGAAAACTTTGACTGCATCCCGTTCCCAACTCCAAGCTGCTCTAAGACACTCCGACCAAGAACGTCCCCTGCGTTGAAAATCGTTATTGTAAAGTCTATGAGCATCTTTCATCACTTGTCTTTTATTATACCGTTTCATATCGTCTTCGTTTTAATCACAACGCAAAGATATGACATATATTTAATAAATGCAATTTATTTACACTAGAAATAGTTAAAAATATGACATTTATTCATTTTATGTCACACAATTACTATTTTTGCAAAAAAACTATTGCATTATGGAAGAAAAAGAGAAGAAAGAACGGACAGTAATTCATCTTTATATAAAAGAGAACGACACCCACCACTATTTCGGAAGCATAGCCAATGTTTTTGAATATTTTTCGCCTGATATACTTGGGATTTCCTACGGTTCTTTACGAAATTACGGATTATCCAACGAAAAAACTTTTCAAAACTCAAAGTGCATCATTCGAAAAGGAACCCTTTTGTCAAAATCGGGGAATAGGGGCAAAAAATAAATAGCAAACAGTGTGCTACCTAACATTCGGATATATATCCAGTCACTTATATTTCATATAATACATTGTATTACAATAAATTGATAGTACCTCGCAAAAATCAGATAATAATAAGACACTTTATACCATACTTGTACTTTTTGAGGGCTTTTCAGGCAAAATTTCTTATTAAAAGGTGGTAATAGATATTAGAAAGTCGTATATTTGCATCATTAAAATATACTTATATTATATAGTTGAAAGTAGGCATACTTGGAAGTAATGGTTTGTTAAGGTTACATTGCTTCCTTTGTTCAACTATCAAACCTTAACATCCTAAATAAGTGACACGTACAAGTCACACAATAATATCAACCTTAACATGTACAAAAATGAAAAATTCTCTTTTAAACTGATGATTTCCGTCAATGGTTACACAGAAAAACCTACCAGTAAAGACTACAACAAAATATCCTTTGAAGAAAAGGAAATTACTATTTCTGAATTGGAGCAATTTATAAAACAAGGATATATATTCTCTTGCACATATATCGACAAGGAAATAAAATCCCTCTTTGGTTATAAGAAGAAAGAAAGGGCATTACATACTAACATAATAGTATTTGATATTGATAATACATTATTATCATTCAATGAATTATTAGTAACATTGAAATATCAGCCAAGCATTGCGTATACCACATTTTCACATATTACTAAAGGAAACAGATATAGACTTCTATACATTTTCAATACACCACTAAATCAAAATCAATATCAGATACTATATGATAATATTATAACAAATATAGAATTAGATAATCATAATAGAGCAATCTACCAATTTTATTTAGGGAGCTACGCAAATTGTAAACTTATAAACAATCTTATCATTTATAGTTATGATGACATTTCCATTTCTAACAGTATAAAAGAAAAGCCAACACCATACAATATACAGTTACAAATGGAAAAGAGAGATAAAGTTGTTGTTGAAATAAAGGACCATGAATATATTACCAATTTTTGGAACCTTTCCCATAAAGACTTAATAGAAAAATACAGAGAAAAATATCCATTCTTTGAAAATAATTTGGAAGAAGCCAATGAAGATATTCCATATATTACAATACCTGAAAACTATTGCTGTATCAAAAGATATTGGTTCAAGGAAAAAACAAAACTTGATAATGGTAATTGTGTTTACTCCAACAGAGTATGTAAAATTAAAGACGGGAACGGGCGTAGAAAAAAACTCTTTTTAAATGCTATAGTACGCAAATATATGTACCCACAAATTGAATTTGAACATTTACTGCACTGTTTAGCCAATGAACTATACTACTACATCAACAACAGCAAGGACCCAATAAGCAAACAAGAATTATATGATATCGCAGAAAATGTATACAATGAAAACATTGACAAATACTCAGCAATGATTAAACAACAGCAGACAGAAAAAAGAAAATGGATAATAAACCCTCAATATTGCATTAAATACAATCTTTCAGCTAAGACTGTACGAAATATGGTAAAAGGGAAAATCAATAATGAATTAATTGGCTTATATTATGATTGTTCCAAATCCCTAAAAGAAAATCTATCAACTTTTAAAGAACTGAATTTAAAAGTAGGAAAAAGTAAATTATATGAATGGTGTAAAGAAAACAACATTCCAACCAATATGAAAAATAATCAATCAACTAAAAATACTGTTGGCTTATATCTGTATAACCCTATTTCGGCAATAGCAGGATAGGATTCCCCTATAGAAATCCACTCGTTACAAACTATAAGGGGGGGACTACAAAATCCTCCCCCTGAGTGAGGGGTTACGGTGGTAGGAATATTATTAGGTAGTGTAAAATAAACTGTGTCACGCATTATTTATCTCTAG
>UMHJ01042560.1_pt1 | contig 10619 bp, 7 predicted proteins | sample 1965511 | NCBI WGS metagenome assembly UMHJ01 (sample SAMEA4836096, study PRJEB28245) | human gut metagenome | biome: gut microbiome; material: fecal sample | place: Denmark | collected 2008
TATCTCCGAAGCCGCTAAATCTTTAGTTTAGCGGTAGTTCACTTTGTCTTTGTGAAAAAGCGGATGATTATTGTTTGTAAACACCTCTAGATATGCCTGTTTGAATGGTAAAGTGATATCTGTGAAGATGTCTGTATTGTTTTCAGGTAAGTAAACGGCAGAAGTCGTGTTCTGAACTTCTGCCGTTTTTTTGAATCCTATGGATTGGTCTTTACTTTTCGTCGGGATAAGGAATCAGACTGTTGGTCTGGATCAGTGTTGGTCTCTGGGCATCTCTGGCTCTCAGGTAGTCAGAAAGTTCTTTGGCCAGTTCTTTCACTTTATCCGGCATGGATTGTGCCAGGTCGTTTTGTTCGCCAATGTCTTCCTTCACGTTGTAAAGGCGGAGTTGTCTGGTTTCCCAGGTATAGATGAGGTGATAGTTTCCTTTCAGGATAGCAGAGTAAGCTCCGTAACCTTCTTCCTTGTTCTGGGTTTCTCCCCAAAGGTTCGGGAAGTGCCAGATGAGTGTCCGGTCTGGATTGATGCGATGTTCTTTCAGAGCATCTGCAAAGCTGACTCCGTCAATGACTTGTCTGGTTTTGTAGGATTTGACTCCGGCCATTTCCAGAATCGTCGGGTAGAAGTCTTCGATGATGACTCTCTGTGCACATTCGGTGCCGGGCCGGGTTACTCCGGGCCAGTACACCATCATGGGTTCTCTGACTCCTCCCATGAAGGCAGAGCCTTTACCGGCGCGTGCCGGATAGTTCTGATCCCGGTTTTCAACACCTTGACGTACGTTGTTCAGTCCTTGTCCTCCGTTGTCAGACATAAACAGGATAATGGTATTCTGTGCTACTTCGGGTTTCGAATTCAGATAATCCAGAATGTCTCCCAGGCTTTTGTCCATGCCTTCTACCAGGGCCGCATATCGGGCTTCGCTTTCATTCAGGGGAGCGTTGAGCTGCTTGTCTTCTTTTCCTCTGTATTTTCCGCTGAAACGTGCGTCATCATCGTAGGGAGAATGGACTGCATAGTGTGACATGTACAGATAGAAAGGCTGTTTCATCTGAACCGATTCATCCATTTCCCTGATCGCTTCGAGCGTTAAAGCTTCTGTCAGGAATATGTCTTTCCCGTAGTATTTTTCCAGTCCGTGAACCGCAAAGCGCGATCCTTCTCCGAAGTTCCTGGTTCCGAGATAGCTTCCCGGAGCTCCATTGGCCCCTCCTGCAATATTTACGTCAAATCCCATCTGGGCCGGATCTTCTCCGGGAGTGGTTCTTGCACCGAAGTGAGCTTTTCCGCAATGGATGGTTCTGTATCCGTTGTCTTTCAGCACTTGCGGAAGGGAAGTGATCGGAGTTGCATTGCTGATGCTGTCTGCCCCTTCCGGCTGGATGCCGTTATAATTCCATGAAGGCAGAGATATGACATCGCTTGTAGCATCTGTTTGCTGGTTGAGTTCCAGGGTCCAGTTCGTTACTCTGTGACGCGAAGCATTCATTCCGGACATCAGACTGCATCGGGTTGGAGAAGATATGGCGCAGGCATAGGCTTCCGTAAATTTCACCCCCATTCTGGCCAGTCTCTCCATATTGGGAGTCTGGAAGCGGGTGTTCAGATTGCTGGTCTGATTGTTGTAGAAAGGAACTGAGGTATCTTGCCATCCCATGTCGTCAACCAGAAACATAATGATGTTCGGTTTGTCTTTGGCGGGAGCTGCAGATTCGGTTCCATACGAAGCGAGTGTGGTAAGAGCCAATCCGGAAAGGAGTAATCTTTTATACATAAATAATTGGTTTAAAGAGATTTCAGTGTTTTCTGACTCATGAAATCCTGGGGTTAATAAAATGTATGGCTTTTCAGGACGTAAAAATAGGGGATCTTTTTCAAAAGATGGCTGTTGCCATATTTAAAAGATGTTGTCGGAAGCCATTTTACTCCAATGCCGGATTCAGGAATGGGCCTTGTGTCGGGTATACCAGAAATAGAACCATAATGCTGCTATGATCAGAAAGACGGGTGAGAGGATGGGAATCTGGTTTTTACCGATTCCGAAACCTTCCGGAGCAATGCAGATATAGGTTGCACAGACGGTCGTCATAAAAAGGGCGGGCAGGAAGGTGACCAGGAAGGAATATCCTTTCTTTTCCTGTACCAGCCATACGGTTATTGTCCACAGGGTGAATACGGCCAGGGTCTGATTGGCCCATGCAAAATATCGCCAGATGACCTGAAATCCGTCGGCATCCCGTAAGCTGTACAGAAGTAATCCGCTGGCAAGGAAGAACATGGGCACGCAGATATACAGGCGGCTCTTCATGGATTTCTGCTCAAAGTTCAGAAAATCTGCAACGATCAGGCGGGCAGAGCGGAAAGCGGTGTCTCCACTTGTGATCGGTGCGGCAACAACTCCCAGGATGGCCAGAATACTTCCGACTGTACCTAACCATTCTTTGCTGATATCGAACACAACGACAGAAGCATCGCTGATGCCCATACCGTTTTCATGGAAGAAATAGGTAGCTACAGTGGCCCAGATCAGGGCTACGATGCCTTCCGTGATCATTGCTCCGTAGAAGATAGGACGTCCATGACGTTCACTGCGCATGCAGCGTGCCATCAACGGGCTTTGAGTTGCATGAAAACCGGAAATGGCTCCACAGGCAATTGTGATGAACATCATCGGGAAGATGGGGGTTGTTTCCGCATGAGGATGCGTATTTTCCAGGGTATCCCATAATTCCGGCAATTCGGGTGCGTTCACATAAAGCATGGTTAATAATCCCAGTGCCATAAAGATCAGGGCAATGGCAAATAAGGGATATACTTTTCCGATAATTTTGTCAATGGGCAGAAGAGTGGCCAGAATATAATAGACGAAAATGACGATAATCCAGAAGGTTATGTCCAGTGATTCCGGAGTAAGCTTTGCCAGAAGTCCTGCCGGTGAGGCAACAAACACGGCACCGACCAGCATCATCAGAATGACCGTGAAGGCTCGCATGATCTGTTTGGTGGATTTTCCCAGGTAACGGCCTACTATTTCCGGCAGGCTTTCTCCGTCATTTCTCAGTGAGAGCATCCCCGAAAAATAGTCGTGTACCGCACCGGCAAATATGGAACCCAGAACAATCCACAGGTAGGAAGCTGTTCCGAACATAGCACCCATAATGGCTCCGAAGATAGGACCTACTCCTGCTATGTTGAGAAACTGGATCATAAAGATCTTCCATGTAGGAAGAACCATGTAATCTACTCCGTCTGGATGAACTAAAGCGGGAGTCTGGCGGTTGTCTGGCTTGAAGATACGTTCCACCAGTTTTCCGTAAGTGAAGTATCCGATGATCAGTGCCAGCAGGCAAAGGGTAAATGTAATCATAATATGTAAATTTTTAGATTCAGGTCCCAAAAGTAACAATTTATAACCAAAGTCTTGTAGTAAAGGGAAAATTTTTACACAAATACCCGCTCTGGACAGTAAAACTGTCAGATTTCGGAAGTATATTCAGAACTTAAAGCTGATGGAACCGTACGGAAGACAGTTCCGGTGCCAGTGTACGGAATAGAAATTCAGTATTTCTTCTTCAGGCGGGTTTCCTACGATGTTGTATAGCCCTGCACGGAAAAGCAGTAATCTTCCTGTCCTGAATTCTTTTTTATAAGTATAGCTGGCATCTACCCGGTAATTCATCGGTTCGCGTACCTTCCGGAAATCTTCTTGCGGAAGAGGGTCAAAGTTTTGGTCGAGGTCTGTGACTTTCCCGGAACGTACCAGACCGCCTAAGGATACACTGGTCATCTTCAATAAAGGCTTCAGGCCGCAGGGCGACAACATTTCTCCGGGTTTTGTAATAGCCGGATATTTCCACTTGTCCCCGTGAGAGAAAATGTTTCCATCTGTCTGTTCTCATTTCAACTTTTTCCGTTTGTTAGAATCTCATGCTGATACCTGCTGTCAGGAAACCTTTGTATCCGAATCCGGCTTCCAGGAATCCTCCGATATGGTCATTGCCGACGCGAAGGGCAATCGGGTTGATCTGATAGGCGAAAGAAGTTGACAGGTCTGTTTGACGTGCTGCTGCCTTGCCTGCTTCCGAAAGGCCTTTTTCTGTGTGGCGTACCAGGTTTACACCGGCTGCGGCTGTTCCGTAAAGTTCTACAAGTCTGCGTTTGTAGTAGACGAATTCAGCTGTGGGCAGAATCAGGAAATTCAATTCCTTTTCTTTGATGGAAGGAGTTTTTTCTCCACTCAGAGTCAGCTGGCTGCTGGATTGGGCAAAACCCAGGTCACCTCCTAATCTGAAACGGTTCAGGGCATACCGGTAACCGATCCCGTATACCATGGAATTGCTCTGGTTGGTCCGTTTGCTTCCTGTGATGGCATCCGACAAGCCTATGCCGAGTATGTCTGCAGAACCGAGGGTTAATCCGTCACTGACAGACAGACGGATCTCGTGCTTGTTTTCTGTCGTGGAAACATCCTTTCCATATTCCTGTCCTTTTACTACGTTGGCACTTGCAATCATACACAAAGATAATGCGATCAATTTGAATTTCATAACTTTTTCTTTTTTAGTGTTTAAAATACTTCTGAGTTGTTTTCTGGTCCGGAAGCTTTCTTATTTTATCAGAGCTTTTGCCGGCAGGAAAGTTCAACTCTTCACTTTCCGTCTGGAGTATGCTTAGCTAAGTCTGTTTCTGCCAATATAACGCAGACCCTGAAAGAAACCCCTATGAGTTTTATGCCTTTTTTTGATTCTTACGTTGTATTACCTCATTGGAATTTTATACCTTTGCCCGTGGGGTAAATATTTCATTGTTATCAATGATTTTGGGGTTTACTGAATTTGAAGCTTAAACTTAATATCTTTTATTATGGGATGGATTTATGAGATAACTGACCGAAGAAAATTAAAAAGGATCATTTCTGGTTGTTCTCTCCTTTTCCTGGGAACTATGCCTTTGTTTGCTCAGGAAGAAATGAACAAAATGTGGGGAGAAGGCCAGCAGGCGAAAGAAATAACGGCAGGCAATGAACGGGGGCATTTGTTTGAATGGGGAAACTATGCCATGTTTATACACTGGGGACTTTATTCGCAGTTGGGAAATGTATGGAATGGCAAGACCTATTATGGCATAGGTGAATGGCTGATGGATATCAATATGGCAAATGCCGATAAAAATGAATACAAAGCCACTGCCAGAACTTTTAATCCGGTGAATTTTGATGCTGAGAAAGTTGCTTTGCTGGCCAAAGCAGCGGGTATGAAATATATCATTATTACCAGTAAGCATCATGACGGATTTGCCATGTATCATTCTGCCTGCGATAAATTCAACATTGTTGATGCAACTCCTTTTAAAAGAGATCCGATGAAAGAACTTGCTGAGGCTTGCAGGAAGTATGGATTGGGATTCGGATTTTATTATTCACACAATCAGGACTGGACCACTCCCGGTGCGTCCGGGGCGCCCAAAGTGGACGCTGAGGGGAATCCAAAGACTTTTGATGATTATTTTCGCGAGAAATGTCTTCCTCAGGTGGAAGAGATCACGAGCAATTATGGAGATATAGAGCTGGTATGGTTTGATACTCCGGGAAGTATTTCTCAGAAATATGCGCAGAAACTGGTTGACGTTGTACGCACGAATCAGCCTAAAGCTTTGGTCTCAGGCCGTGTGGGATATAACCTGGGTGATTATATGACTCTGGGAGATATGGAAGTGCCTTTGGAAAATATTGATGGCATGTGGGAAAGTGTGGACGTCACGAATGATGCATGGGGATATGCCTGGTATGATCAGAACTGGAAGTCGCCCAAGCAGATCCTGAAGAATCTGATATCAACCGTGGCGAGAGGAGGTACCTATATGTTGAATGTGGGGCTGGATGGTATGGGAAATATTCCGGAGATGGTATCAGAAACCTTGCAGTCTTCAGGAAAATGGATTACCCGGTATCCTCAGGTCATTTATGGAGCGGGCGCATCTCCGTGGAAGCATGCGTTGCCGTGGGGGGATGTTGTGTATAGCCAGGGTAAACTTTATCTCTGTGTGTATGAATGGCCGCGATCCGGAGAACTTTACTTGCCCGGACTTAAGAATGAGGTGAAGAGTGCCGTTGTTCTGCAGGCTGATGGAAGCAAACGTCGTATCCGCTGTAACAAGGACAATGGATGGACTGTCTTGCATGTGCCATATCAACAGCCTGACCCGTTCGTGAGTGTGATAGAGCTTTCTGTGGAAGGTTCCGGTGTTTCGGTGGATTCCACTCTGGCTGTGGACCCGGAAACAGGAATAAAGGATCTGTCGGTCAAATTTGCTGTGGCAGAGTCTTGCAGTATCTATAAATCCAGCTGGATGGAGAAGTTCGGTGAATGGAAGCATGTTTATTGTGCAGGACATTTGAATCAGGGGGGAAAACTGACCTGGACCGTTGCTGTCAGTAAGCCGGGAGTTTATCATTTGGATATAAAGGCCAGAGGCAAAGGGCGTGTTGTCTGGAAAGCGGAAACAGATGAAGGACGTGCGATACAGAACCAACAGGGTGTATCGGATATTTTTTGTGACCGTCAGATAGGATGGATTTCCTTTGAAAAAGCAGGAACTCATACGATTACGGTAAACCAGCTGGAGGGAGGTGATGTGGAAGTGTCTTCCATTACGCTTGTCCCGGTGAATTTTGAATGACATATAAAGAGAAAAGGTATCATTAAAATATAATTTGTTATGAAAAACGCATGGTTGATAGCCATATTTGCAAGCGTATCTTTGTATACTTCTGCACAGAAGACTGTTTATGTTTCCCCTTCAGGCAATGATTCATGGACGGGAGAACAGCATAAACCTTTTAAGAGTCTGCACAGAGCTCTGGAAGAGAATCAAAAGTGTCCGGACACACTTTTTATCCAGGTAGCTTCCGGAGACTATCTTTTGGATAAGCCGTTGGATCTGTCTGCAAAAGTGACTTGTCCAGTCGTTGTAAGAGGCAACAAAGACAATATGCCCCGCTTCCTGGGAGCAATCAGGATTCAGCAATGGGAAAAGTGCGGAGATCGTATGTATCGGGCGTACATACCGGAAGTGAAACTTTATGGGTATTCTTTTGAACAGTTTTTTGTCAATGGAAAACGTGCACAGCTGGCACGGACTCCGGATAAAGACTGGTTTTATGTGAAAGGATATGAGGAGTATCCTTATGTATCCGGCGTTCGCTCTGCCAATTATGCGACTCAGAAAATCAAGCTGGATAAACAGGATCTGAGTTCATTGTCCGGTTTGTCTGCTGAAGAACTTTCTGATGTCCGTTTCCGGTTCTACCATAAATGGGATATAACCCAGAAAGAAGTGGCATATGCCTGTCCTGATTCTGGATTTGTTTATTTTCATGGGGGAGGAATGAAGCCCTGGAATCCCATATCGCAAGGCTCCCGTTATATCATGTATGGATATAAGGCGGCTTTGGATAAGCCGGGAGAGTGGTTCCTGGATAAATCGGAAGGATATGTCTATTATATTCCGCGGGAAGGCGAAGACCTGTCCGTGGCAGAGTGCTTTGCACCGACCCTGCATCAGTGGATCATTGCAAAGGGAAACAGGGAAACTTTGCTGAAGGATATCAGGTTTGAAAACCTTTCTTTTCAGTATGCTGCATACAGTATGCCTAAATTTGGCAACGAGCCGATGCAGGCGGCTGCCACAGTGGAAGCGGCTGTTGAGCTGGAGTATGTGAAAAACATTCGTTTTGTCAATTGTGAAATGCTTCACACCGGAGGATATGCTGTCTGGCTCAAGACTGCGTGTTCGGATAATGTGATAGATCACTGTTATCTGGCTGATCTCGGTGCAGGAGGTGTAAAGATAGGATCCCCCTGGTATATAAACGATTCTACATTGGTCTGTAAACGGAATGTGGTTAATAATTCCATTATAACCCATGCCGGGAGCGAGCTTCCTTGTGGAGTGGGAGTTGCCGTCTTTCATGCTTCGGACAATCGGATTACTCACAATGAAATATCAGATTTAAGATATTCTGGAGTATCTGTTGGCTGGGTCTGGGGATATAACAATTCCGATGCAGTCTGGACAAATGTACTGATGAAAGACGGAACGGTTGATTTTGCGCAAACGCCCCTCATTAGTCAGGCTGTGAGAAATCTGGTGGCTTATAATCATATCCATCATATTGGCTGGGGAGAACTTTCTGACATGGGAGCTGTATATACCCTGGGAGAATCGCATGGAACGCGCATTGTTCATAATATGATTCATGATGTGTTGTCTTATGATTACGGAGGCTGGGGATTATATACAGATGAAGGTTCTACCGGAGTGGAAATGAGTTCCAATCTGGTATATCGTTGTAAAAGCGGCGGTTTCCACCAGCATTATGGCAAGGAAAATAAAATAGAGAACAATATTTTTGCTTTTGGACATTATTATCAGGTGCAGTACACCCGCGTGGAAGATCATCAGTCGTTCTCATTCAAGCATAATATCATTCTTCAGGATAAGGGAGAAACTTTGGCTGGTCCATGGGAAAACGGTAAAATTGATATGGATTATAATCTGTACTGGCATTTGAACGGAAGTCCTCAATTTGGCAAACATTCATTCAGTGAATGGAAGAAGCTGAAAGAAAGACATTCGGTGGAAATGGATCCTGGTTTTAAGGATGCGGTGAATGATGATTTCCGTTTTGCTTCCAAGAAAGCTGTACGAAAAATTCATTTTAAACCGTTTGATTTGACAGAAGTGGGAGTCTATGGTTCTTCCGAGTGGAAGGAAAAGGCCCGGATGCCGGAAGAATCGCTTGAATTGTTCCGGGAGATAGCTAAAGTGAGATTAAAAAAATGATGAGGGAACGGAATTTTACTCTGGATTATAAAAGATATGAATAGAATTATATGTTTGATTATATCGTTGGTGGGGTATTGCGGCCTGTGGGCATCACCTGTAGTTGTGGAGGTTTCCCCCCAGCCTGGAAACGACAATCAGAATATGATTGCGTCCATTGAAAAAGTTTCTTTGTATAAGGGAAAGCCGGTTGTCATCAAGTTGCATCCGGGTGTCTATGATTTTAGCCGTTCCGAATCTCTGGAGAGACTGTATTATGTATCCAATACAACTTCAGAATCGGAGAATCCCAATCCGGTAAAGCATATTGCTTTGTTGCTGAAGGATCTGGAGAATGTAACGATTGATGGCTGTGGATCTACAATTTTGCTCACTGGAGAAATGACTTCGTTTGTGGTAGATCATTGCAAAAATATCCTTCTTAAGAATCTGAATATAGATAACAGCAACCCGACTCAGACAGAGTGTAAAGTGAAAGAGGTAGGGGATGATTATATGCTGGTGGAAGTTCATCCTGCGTCACGTTATAAAATCGAAGACGGAAAATTGACCTGGTACGGAGACGGATGGGAGTTTAGCCGGGGAATTGCACAATCGTATGATCCGGTGAAAGACATAACCTGGCGCTCATGGAGCCCTATGGATGGACTGAAGAAGGCTGTAGAATTGCGCCCGAATCTGCTTTATCTTCAATATGATAAGAAACCTCAGGCACAGTGCGGCCTTGTCTTCCAGATGCGTGATGCCATCCGTGATGAGGTTTGCGGGTTTATCAACCGTTCAGAGAATGTACGCCTGGAGAATGTCAATTTCTATTATTTGGGAAATTTTGGTGTCATCAGTCAATATACGGATGGGGTAGCTTTGGAGCATTGCAATTTTATGCCCAAGCCGGGATCAGGCAGGACCAATGCCGGCTTTGCCGATTTTGTTCATGTTTCCGGATGTAAAGGTAAGGTCCGGGTGGTGAACTGTAATTTTTCCGGAGCACACGATGATCCCATCAATGTACATGGAACTCATTTGAGGGTGATGGAGTATTTGGATGCAAAGACTCTGAAAATACGTTTTATGCATCCTCAGACTTACGGCTTTGAAGCTTTTGATAAAGGAGATGAGGTGGAACTGGTGAATGCTGAGACTTTGTGTAAGGTATGGGAGGGCCGTATAGTCAAAGCACAGTTGGTAAATCCTCGCGAAATGATTGTTTCCTTGAATAAAGCAGTTCCGGCAACCGTGAGCAGTCTTTCTGATGTTGTCATTGAAAATACGACATGGACTCCGGAAGTTGAGATTATCGGTAACCGTTTTTCCAGAATACCCACCCGTGGTATTTTACTTTCTACCCGGAAAAAATCTCTGATAGAGAATAATTTCTTTTATGGGATGCAGATGAGTGCGATTCTTGTGGCCGATGATGCTATGAGCTGGTACGAGTCAGGACCGGTGTATAATCTTACAATCCGTAAGAATACGTTCCTTCAGTGTGGAGATCCGGTTATTCTGATTTCTCCGGAATATCGGAAATATGAAGGTGCCGTACATAAGCATATCGTGATTGAAGAGAATATTTTCGAGTCTGCTGATCCTTCGGTTTCTGCAATTTATGCCAAAGGGGTGGACGGACTGGTTATCCGTAACAACTATTATGAGATGAAAAAAGGTGAGAATCCTGTAAATGTAGTGGATTGTACGAATGAGAAAGTTGAATATTAAAAAAGATGTAATACAGTTCACTACTGTCCCGTAAAAGTGGATAAATAGTTCTTTGAAAT
>UMHJ01023112.1_pt1 | contig 10600 bp, 10 predicted proteins | sample 1965511 | NCBI WGS metagenome assembly UMHJ01 (sample SAMEA4836096, study PRJEB28245) | human gut metagenome | biome: gut microbiome; material: fecal sample | place: Denmark | collected 2008
CCACCACCGCCTGCACCACGGGATAGTCCCGGTTGGCGATGGAGGTCAGCAGCATCCGGCCCAGGCCCGGCAGGGAAAATACCTGCTCGATGACCACGGAGCCGGCCACAATGTCCGCCGCGGTCATGGCCAGAAACGACACCACCGGCCCCATGGCATTGCGCAGCACATGGCGGTACAGGGTAGCCCGGTCGCTGTTGCCCCGGCTGTGTGAGGTGCGGACATAGTCCTTCTGCAGCTCCGACAGAATGGACGAGCGCAGCATCTTCACCGTCATGGCCACCCTGGGCAGGGCGATGGACACGGCGGGGAACAGGAAGTACCACAGGCTGCCGCCCAGATTATCGCCGGGGGAAACATAGTTTCCCGGCACGAACCACCGCAGCACCAGCCCGAACACATAGGTCAGCAGGATGCCCGTTACAAAGGCCGGGATGGCCATGAGCACCTGGTTCACGGCGGTCATGGCCCGGTCCAGCCGCCCCCCGGCGTGGCGGGCGGTGAAAATGCCCAGGGGGATGGAAAAGGCCAGGATCAGCACAAAGGACATCCCCGTCAGAAGCCCCGTCACCGGCAGCTTCCCCGCCAGCATGGACGACACCGGCATTTTATAGCTGTAGGACGTGCCGAAGTCCCCCTTCAGGGCCCCCAGCACCCACTGGACATACCGCTCTAAAAACGGCCGGTCCAGTCCCATTTCCGCCCGCAGGGCGGCGATGCGCTCCGGGGTGGCTTCGGTGCCCAGCAGCTTCACCGCCGGGTCCCCGGGGATCACCTGGAACGCCAGAAACGCCAGAAAAGAGACGATGACCATGGTCAGCAGCGTCAGTCCGATTTTCTTGGCTGCGTATTTCATGGTCATCGCCTCTTTCAGTTTAATAGATGTGTTACTGCTGGGTAAAATAAACCGTGGACAGGTCCAGCACATAGATGGGATAGAACTTCAGTCCCCCCAGATCCTGCCGCAAGGCCACCAGGTCGCACAGGTCCTGGATATACACGTTGGCGGCAGTGTCCGCCAGCATGGTCTCCATCTGCTTGTACAGATCCGTCTGCCCGGCCTCGTCCTGGGCGTTGATGGCCTTCTGGAACAGGGCGTCATAGGCGGGGTTATTATAGTTGATGAAGTTCTTGCCGTAGTCGGAGGTGAACCGCTCCAGCATGGCCCGGGCGGTCATGTTGGCGGCGTCCACGCCCACCACCGTGGCCTGGAACTGGCGGCCGTTATAGATGGTGTCCAGCCAGGTGCTCCATTCCACCGGCTGGATGGTCACGTTGATCCCCGCCTCCCGCAGCTGCTCGGCCACCACCTCGGCGGTGTCCATATGGGGCTGATAGTTGTTGGGAACGGAGATGGTCATGTCGAAGCCGTCGGGATACCCGGCCTGGGCCAGCAGCTCCTTGGCCTTGGCCACGTCGTGGGGATACTTATCCACCAGCTCCGGCAGGAAATACTTGGTAAACGCGGGATAGATGCTGCTGCCTACGGCGGTGCCGTGGCCGTCGGCCACCATGTCCATGATGCCCTGCCGGTCGATGGCATAGCACAGGGCCTGGCGCACCAGCTGATTGTCAAAGGGCTTGGCCTGGTTGTTCAGATAGATGGCCTGCACCAGGTTCATGGTGCCCTCCAGCACCTGGAAGTTCTGGTTCAGCTGGGAGGCCTGGGCGGAGGTCAGGTGGGCGCACAGGTCGATGGACCCGCCGTTCAGGTTCATCACCAGGGCGTCGGCATTTTCGCAGATTTTATAGGTGACCTTGTCCAGCCACGCCGGGGCGCCCCAGTAATCCTCGAACCGCTCCATGACGAAGTCCTGCTGGGGGGTCCGGGACACGAACCTGAAGGGGCCGGTGCCCACCGGAGCCGTGTCCTGATTTTCATAGTCTGCGGGAATGATGGCGGCCGTCATATAGCTGATGAACTCCAGGTCCCGCTGTGCGATGGTAACGGCAACGGTCTTTTCGTCCAGGGCCTCCACACTCTTGACAGCAGAAAACGCCGCTACCAGAGGCTTCTCCTGACCCTCCGGCACAGCGGCGCAGCGATTGATGGAATATACAACATCCTCTGCGGTCACTGTCTGGCCGTTGTGGAACTTCACTCCCTCACGAAGCGTGAAGGTATAGGTGGTTCCATCCTCGGACAGCGTGTATTTCTCCGCCACAGCGGGGATCATTTCGCCGTCGGAATTGGGCTTCACCAATCCCTCGAAGATGTTGAACAAGACCTCTCTGGTTCCTGCGGCCACCGTCTGGTGGGGGTCAAGACTGTCGTCCAGGTCCTGGGCGATGCCAATGGTGATCTCGCCACCCTTGACCGGTTCGCCCGTTTTGCCGTTATTTCCTTGTCCGCCGGGGTCCTTGCTACCGTCTCCGCATCCCGGGAGTACGGCGCCGACCATTACCAGCGCCAGGAAAAGAGCCAATAGTTTCTTCTTCATAGCTTTCTCCTTTTTCCTTGCCGCGACCTTGGCGGCAAGCCAGAAATAATGGTGTCAGGCGGCAGTGCGGACAGGCCCCGCCGCCCCTATTCAATTGTCGAAGTGGACTGTACCACATTTCCCCGTGGATTGCAAGGGCTTTTCGCAGCTTTTCTCCCGGAATGTGAAAATTTTATCCATCACTGTCCACTCCGCGTGGACAAGCAGCCATACTTCACCGTCGAAGATCGCTCCGCCGCCTTTTTATGAAAATTTCCCTGTTCGCCTTGCCTTTTCGCCGGGAATATGATATGATGCATTGCCAATAGCCCTCCAAAAATGCACGGATGGCTTTTGAAAACGATAACAAAGGAGTATTTACCCATGAAAAAGTTTCTCACTATGCTGCTGGCCCTGGTGATGGTCCTGTCCCTGGCGGCCTGCTCCTCCCAGAAGGGCGGCGACGTCAACGGCGGCTTCCCCGCCAGCGCCGTGGACCTGCTGACCGCCGTGTGGAACGCCTATCCCGAAAGCGAGAAGTTCTCCGTGGTGGGCGGCAGCCTGGATAACCCCGTAGACGACGCCCCCGGCGCTTTCCCGGTGGACGATGCCGACAATCTGGACTATATGCTGCACTTCCCCGCCGACAAATCCGATCTCATTGACGACGCCGCGTCGCTGACCCACATGATGAACGCCAACAGCTTTACCTGCGGCGCGTTCCATGTGAAAAACAGCGGCGACGTCTCCGCTGTGGCCGACGCTCTGCGCCAGAATGTCCAGAACACCCAGTGGATGTGCGGCTTCCCTGACAAGCTGGTGGTCCTCACCTATGGCGAGTATGTGGTGGCGCTGTTCGGCGCCGACGACCTGGTGGACGACTTTGTCAACACCATGACCGCCACCTACACCGGCGTTCAGACCGCCTGCGACGAGCCCCTCCAGTAATCCGCCGCAGCCATGCTGTTTTCCAGTCTGCCGTTTCTCTTCTATTTCCTTCCCTGCGCCCTGGGACTGTATTTCTTAGTCCCAAGGCGGCTGAAAAACGCCGCGCTGCTGCTGTGCAGTCTGGTGTTCTACGCCTGGGGCGAGCCCCGATTTGTGCTGTTCATGGCCGCCGCCATTTTACAGGGCTATGCCGCCGCCCGGCTCATGGAGCGGTATCCCACCCGCAGGCGGCTGCTGCTGACCCTGTCCGCCGTGCTGAGCCTGGGGATGCTGGCCTACTGCAAGTATGCCGACTTCCTGATCTCCGGTTTCAACGCCGTCACCGGCCTGTCGGTGCCTCTGCTGCGGATGGCCCTGCCCATCGGCATCAGCTTCTATACCTTCCAGATCCTCAGCTATGTCATCGACGTGTACCGGGGGGACGCCCCGGCCCAGCGGAATCTCATTGACCTGGCGGCGTATATCGCCATGTACCCCCAGCTGGTGGCGGGCCCCATCGTCCGCTACGCCGACGTGGCCCCCCAGCTGCGAAGCCGCACCCACACGGTGCAGGACGCGGCTCTGGGTGCCCGCCGCTTTGTGCTGGGCCTGGGGAAAAAGGTACTGCTTGCCAACGTCCTGTATGAGCTGGTGACGGTGTATCAGCAGAGCGGTCAGAAAACGGTGCTGCTGACCTGGCTGTACGCCGCGGCGTATATGCTCCATGTGTACTTCGACTTCTCCGGCTACAGCGACATGGCCATCGGCCTGGGCCGCATCATGGGCTTCCGCTTTGCCGAGAACTTCCGCTATCCCTTTGTGTCCGGCAGTCTCACGGAGTTCTGGCGGCGCTGGCACATCTCCCTGGGCTCCTGGTTCCGGGACTATGTGTATATCCCCCTGGGCGGCAGCCGGGTGGGTAAGGCCCGCTGGGTGCGGAACCTGGTGATCGTGTGGGGCCTGACGGGCCTGTGGCACGGGGCCGCCTGGAACTTCGTGGCCTGGGGCCTGTATTTTGCCGCGTTCCTGCTGCTGGAAAAGCTGTTTCTGGGCCGGTGGCTGAAGCGTGTCCCGGTGCTGGGCCATGTGTATGTGCTGCTGGCGGCGCTTTTCAGCTTCGTGCTGTTTGACGCCGCGTCTGTCCCCGCCGCCCTGGAGACCGCCGGGGGCCTGCTGGGCCTGGGGGGGCTGCCCCTGTGGGACAGCGGCGCCCTCTACTATCTGCGCAGCTATGCCCCGGTGCTGGCGCTGGCCGCCGTGGGGTCCACGCCGCTGCCTGCCGCCCTGTGCCGCCGGATTGCCGCCGGACGGGCCGGGCGGGTGCTGGACGCGCTGGAGCCTGCGGCGCTGCTGGCCCTGCTGGCGGTGTGCACGGCGTTTCTGGTCAGCGGCTCCGCCAATCCCTTCCTGTATTTCCGGTTCTGAGTTCTGAGGAGGCTGCCATGAAAGCAAAGCATCTTGTGACCCTGTGCCTGTTGGCGGGCTTTCTGGCGGGCTTCGGCCTGTGGGGCCTGCTGCGGACCCCGGGGGACGTGTCCCAGGCGGAGCGCCGCCCCCTGGCCCAGTGGCCGGAGCTTACCGTCTCCGGCTTCCTGTCCGGCCAGTATGCCGGCAAGCTGGAGCACGCCGCCGCCGACCAGTTCCCCCTGCGGGAGCAGTTCCGTACCCTGCGCTCCCTGGTGTCCTATGACCTGCTGGGCCAGCGGGACGTGGACGGGGTGTATCTCTCCGGGGGCTATGCCGCCAAGCTGGACTTCCCCCTGAACACCGGTTCCGTGGACCGGGCCGCCCAGCGCTTCCGGTATGTGTACGACACCTATCTGGCCGGGACGGAGGCCAACGTCTATCTCTCCGTGATCCCGGACAAGGGGTATTTCCTGGCCCCGGCCTCCGGCCGCCCGGCCATGGACTATGACGCCCTGGTGTCCCGGCTGCGGGAGGGCACGCCGGAGATGACGTATATCGACCTGTTTGACCGGCTGACCCTGGAGGACTATTACCGCACCGACGCCCACTGGCGGCAGGAGCGGCTTCCTGCCGTGGCCCGGTATCTGGCCGCCGCCATGGGGGCGGACGCCGCCGCAGATTACACGGAGGTGACCCTGGACCGCCCCTTCCATGGGGTGTATTCCGGGTACGCGGCCCTGCCCCTGGCCGGGGAGACCCTGCGCTATCTCACCAACGATACCATCGCCGCCTGCCGGGTCACCAATTATGAGACCGGCGGGGAAGGCCCGGTGTACGACCTGGAAAAGGCCCGGGGCAGCGACCCGTATGAGCTGTTTCTGTCCGGGTCCGTGTCCCTGCTGACGGTGGAGAGTCCCAACGCCCGGACGAGCCGGGAGCTGGTGATCTTCCGGGATTCCTTCGCCTCCAGCCTGGCCCCGCTGCTGCTGGAGGGGTACAGCAGGGTCACCCTGGTGGATATCCGCTATCTGTCTCCTACCCAGCTGGGCCGTTATCTGACCTTCACCGATCAGGACGTGCTGTTTCTGTACAGCACCGGCGTGCTGAACAACAGCAGTACCCTGAAATAATTCTCTGGGAGGTATTTGCCATGTCCCTTGAAACCAATCCCGCCCTGCGCCGCAGCGTGATCTATGAGCTGTACGTCCGCAACCACACGCCCCAGGGTACCTTCCGGGCCGTGGAGCCGGATCTGCCCCGGATCCGGGCCCTGGGCACGGACATCCTGTGGCTGATGCCCATCCACCCCATCGGGGAAGCCAACCGCAAGGGCAGCATGGGCTGCCCCTATGCCAACCGGGACTATCGCACGGTGAACCCGGAGTACGGCACCTTAGAGGACTTCCTCCACCTGGTGGACGCCATCCACGAAAACGGCATGAAGTGCATCATCGACGTGGTGTATAACCACACCTCCCCGGACGCCACCCTGGTGGCCCTGCACCCGGAGTATTACTATCACAAGCCCGACGGCAGCCGGGGCAGCAAGGTGGGGGACTGGACCGACGTGGTGGACCTGGACTACGCCGTTTCCGGCCTGTGGGATTATCAGATCGAGTCCCTGTGCTATTGGGCCCAGTATGTGGACGGCTTCCGCTGCGACGTGGCCAGCACCGTGCCTGTGGCGTTCTGGCGCAAGGCCCGGCAGGCGGTGGAACGGGTGCGCCCCGGGGCCATCTGGCTGGGGGAGAGCGTCCACCTGGACCATATCCTGGCCTTCCGCCGCCAGGGCCTGTACGCCGCCACGGACAACGAGCTGTTTGACGTGTTCGACATTCTGTACCCCTACGACATCTGGCCCCTGTATGAGGGAGCCACTGGCGGGACCATGCCCCTGAGCCGGTATTTTGCCGCCCTGAGCTATCAGGAGCTGAGCTTTCCCACCTGGTACAACAAGCTCAGCTGCCTGGAAAATCACGACCAGCGCCGGGCGGCGGACCGCTTCCCCAGCCGGGACAGCCTGCTGGCCTGGACGGCCCTGAGCTATTTCCAGAAGGGGACCACCCTGCTCTATGCCGGGCAGGAGGTTTCCGCCGTCCATACGCCCTCCCTGTTTGAGCGGGAGCCCATCGACTGGACCGGGGAGGACCTGTCTCCCCTGCTGCGGAAGCTGTACGACATCAAAAAGCGCCTGCCCACGGACGCCGCCTTCCATGTGGAGGCAGACGACGCGCAGGGCCTGGCCGTGGCCGATTATCAGAACGGCCAACACCTGGCGGTGGGTGTGTTCCCCCTGGCGGGCCGACCGGGGACGGCCGCCGTCCCCCTGGCCGACGGCAATTATGAAAACGCCCTGACCGGCGAGACCGTCACCGTCCGGGAGGGCCGCCTGACCGCTGCCGGGCCGGTGATCATCCTATAGGCGAAAAAAAGCAGCCGAAAGGCTGCTTTTTTTGATGGTCCCAGAAGGGCTTACGGCTTCTTTTCGCGGGGCGGTCAATATACGGTTTTCTCCGCCTGGAGGCCGTTCCAGGCGGGGACCACCCGCACCACCGGCCGGGGCGCGCTGTCCCGGTTTGTCTCGGGAACATCCCGGGGGTGTCCCAGGGAAAACGCGGCCAGCAGCAGGCCGCACACGGCCAGTCCCGCCGCCACGATCCAATGCTTTCTCTTGTGCATAGAATTCCTCCTTTTCCTCCTTGGACCCGCCTTATGTCAGGTCCCGGCGGATGCCCTCCGTGATCCGGTACATATCCTCCAGCGTGTTCATGCGCACGATCTGCTCTTTGTAATACCCCGCGTGGGGCACGCCCTTGAGATACCAGGCGTACTGCTTCCGGGCCTCCAGAATGGCGATGTGCTCCCCCTTGTCCCGGGCCGCCAGCTCGATCTGCCGCACGGCGGTATCGCACCGCTGGGCCAGGGGCGGCAGGGGAGGGATGGGCTTGCCCTCCAGCGCCGCCTGGGCCTGCTGAAACAGCCAGGGATTGCCCAGACAGCCCCGGCCGATCATCACGGCGTCGGCCCCGGTGAAGTGCAGGATCTTCACGGCGTCCTCCGCCGAAAACACGTCGCCGTTGGCCATCACCGGAATGGACACCGCCGCTTTCACCTGGCGGATGGTGACCCAGTCCGCCTGCCCGGCGTACATCTGGGCCCGGGTGCGGCCATGGATGGCCAGGGCCGACACCCCCGCCTGCTCCAGCATCCGGGCCAGCTCCACGGCGTTGATGCTGCCCTTGTCCCAGCCCCGGCGCATTTTCACCGTTACCGGCACCGGCGAGGCCTCCACCACCGCCCGGGCAATCCGGGCGGCCTTTTCCGGGTCCCGCATCAGGGCGCTGCCGTCGCCGTTGGAGACGATCTTTCCCACCGGGCAGCCCATGTTGATGTCGATCAGGTCCGCCCCGGATATCTCCGCCGCGATGCACGCGGCCTCCGCCATGCACACGGGGTCGCTGCCGAAAATCTGGGCGCTGGCCGGGTGCTCCCCGGGGGACAGCTTCAGCAGGCCCCGGCTTTTTTTGTCCTGATAGCACAGGGCCTTGGCGCTGACCATCTCCGTGACCGTCAGGCCCGCTCCCAGCTCCCGGCAGATCAGCCGGAAGGCCAGGTCCGTCACCCCCGCCATGGGGGCCAGCACCAGCCGCGAGGGAACTTCCACCGTTCCGATTTTCATGCCGCGGCCCTCCTTTCGGGTATTTTTCGCCCAGTATACCACAATTTTCCGGCAAAAGGAAGCGTTTCCTGAGCTTGTCGAAAAAACCGGAGCTTCTTGCCGGACGGGTAAATGGGTGGTATAATGGATACGGTTAGAGACTGTCGAAAAACTCGGAAATCTTCCGCCATCGGAAAGGAAGATAGTTACGAAAGAAACCCATCAGGGGTGTCTTTCGTTTGCAATCACAGGTTTTTCAGAACTTTTTAAGTTCTGAAAAACCGCACGCAGCTTGTCAAAAAAGACTTTTTGACAAGCTGATGGTTATTCCCAGGTTTTCCACACGTCGGGGCAGTAGCCCACGGTGGCCTGGCGGCCGTTGCGGACGATGGGCGCCCGGAACAGCCAGGGATTTTCCAGCAGCTTCTCCTCCGCCGCCTGGGGCAGGAGATAGTCCAGCCCCAGCTCCCGGTAGTCGGGGCTGTCCCGGTCCACCAGGGCGTCATAGCCCACGGCGGCCCGGACGCTGCGGTATTCCCCGGGGGACAGGCCCTTGCTGTCCAGGTCGATGTACTGGTATCTGATGCGGCGCTCTTTGAACCAGCGCTCCGCCTTCTTGGTGTCGAAGGACTTGCGGGCCCCGAAAATCTGAATGTTCATGGCATACTCCTTATAAATTCACGAAATGGAGGTCTTACGGATGACGGAATTGATCGAAAAGCTGCGGCAATGGGTGGCAGAATCGGACAATATGGTGTTTTTCGGCGGGGCCGGGGTGTCCACGGAGTCCGGGATTCCGGATTTCCGCAGCGTGGACGGCCTGTATCACCAGAAGTTCCAATACCCGCCGGAAACCATCCTCAGCCACAGCTTCTACGTCCGCCACAAGGCGGAGTTTTACGACTTTTACCGGGCCAAGATGCTGGCCCCCTGGGCCCAGCCCAACGCCGCCCATCGGAAGCTGGCCCAGTGGGAGCAGGAGGGGAAGCTGAAGGCCGTGATCACCCAGAACATCGACGGCCTGCACCAGAAGGCGGGAAGCCGGGAGGTGCTGGAGCTGCACGGCAGTGTTCTGCGGAACTACTGCGAAAAATGCGGGGCCTTTTACGGGCTGGACACCATCCTGCATTCCACCGGCGTACCCCGGTGCCCCGCCTGCGGCGGGGACATCAAGCCCGATGTGGTGCTGTATGAGGAGAGCCTGGACCAGGACGTTCTGGCCAAGGCCGTCCACTATATCCGCCAGGCGGACCTGATGATCATCGGCGGCACCTCCCTGGTGGTGTATCCGGCGGCGGGACTGGTGCAGTATTTCCGGGGCCGCCATCTGGTGGTGGTGAACAAGGGCCAGACCGGCAGCGGCGTGGGGGCGGACCTGACCATCGACGGCCCCATCGGCGAGATATTCGCACAGTTGTGACGTAGTATAGCACAGTTTTGCCCGGTTTTCAATTCCGCGGCAGGGGAGGGCCTCTGCCGCGGAATTTTTGCATAATCACTCATCAAATCCTGCATACGGATGGAAATATTTTCATTCTGCGCATTGATTTTGCAAGTTTATCGTGTCAGAATTGCAAAATCAACAGAAGGGGGGATCCCCTATGCCGCAGGAAAAAATGGAGGGCGGCGCCTATTGCCGCATTACGCCGCAGATCCGGGAGCTGACCCGTCAGTGGGACAAAAACGCCCACATTGACCGGTAGCTCTATGAAAAATATGATGTGAAGCGGGGACTGCGGGACGCCACGGGCCGGGGCGTCCTCACCAGCCTCACCCGCATGGCCGGGTGGAGCGCTCACCGCATGGAGGAGCTGGGCCAGGGGGGCAAGATCATCCGCCCCGCCACCAAGTGCGTGGAAAAGCGCCGGGCCTATGCGTCTATGGACGAAAGATAGGCGGCTCCGGCGTTCCTGCCCGGTTCCCCCCAGAGCCGGGCGGGAAAATTTGCCGGATATTTTGAAAATTAATGCTTGACATTTTTCGCCGTCATGCTATAATAAATAAGCATTCGATTTGAGGCTGATTTGCGAGTGTGCTGGAATAGGCAGACAGGCAAGCTTGAGGTGCTTGTGTTCGACTGGACGTGTGGGTTCAAGTCCCATCACTCGCACCACTTTCTCTTTCGTCTGCGGGAAAAGAACTTCGGATATGCGCGAGTGGTGGAATTGGCAGACTCGCTAGATTCAGG
>UMHJ01061224.1_pt1 | contig 10571 bp, 7 predicted proteins | sample 1965511 | NCBI WGS metagenome assembly UMHJ01 (sample SAMEA4836096, study PRJEB28245) | human gut metagenome | biome: gut microbiome; material: fecal sample | place: Denmark | collected 2008
GGTCTTGACCCCTCCGGGGGCGTCGGGGACGCCGCCCCCTACATCCTTGGCCGCGAACTTTCCGCCAACCGTAGGGGGATTCATCTCTCCCGTGTCCCTGTCCTCATTTCCTTAACTTTCTTCTTTACATTCCCCGCAAAATACGCTACAATATAAATGTATATTTATAAAAACAAAGAGAAGGAGAGATCGCTTTGTTTACTATCATCAAACGGCGGGAGCTGAACCCCACCGTAACCGAACTTTGCATCCATGCGCCGCTCATTGCCAAGAAGGCAAAGGCCGGCCAGTTTATCATTGTCCGCGCAAAGGAGGACTCCGAGCGCATCCCCCTGACCATCGCCGGGTTTGACCGCGAAGCCGGCACCGTTTCTATCATTTTCCAGGTTGTCGGCGCAGGTACCATGCAGCTCAACTCCCTCAAGGAGGGCGAGGCCGTGCATGACTTTGTGGGACCCTTGGGCAAGGCCACCGAGATCGAGGGTCTGAAAAACGTCTGCGTCGTCGGCGGCGGCGTGGGCTGCGCCATTGCGCTGCCCATTGCCCAGGCACTGCACGAGCAGGGCACCAAGGTCACCGGCATTGTCGGCTTCCGCAACAAGGATCTGGTTATTCTGGAGGACGAGTTCCGCGCCTGCTGCGATGAGTTTATCATTATGACCGATGACGGCTCCTACGGCGAGAAGGGCGTTGTCACCGCGCCGCTGGAGAAGAAGATCGTCGAGGGCGCCAACTTTGACGAGGTCATTACCATCGGACCCTTGATCATGATGAAATTTGTCGTCAAGACGACGAAGCCCCACAATGTCAAGACTGTTGTGTCGATGAACCCTATCATGGTCGACGGCACCGGTATGTGCGGCGGCTGCCGCCTGACCGTGGGAGGGCAGACCAAGTTTGCCTGCGTGGACGGCCCCGACTTTGACGGCTTTGAGGTCGATTTTGACGAGGCTATGCACCGCGGCACGATGTACAAGCCCTTTGAGGCACACGCCCGCGAGGCCGAGTGCAATTTGCTGAAGCAGGAGGTGCAGTAATTATGCCGAACATGGACCCGAAAAAGTGCCCCATGCCCAGCCAGGAGCCGAACGTCCGCAACAAAAACTTTAAAGAGGTCGCCCTTGGCTACACCGAGGAGATGGCCGTGAACGAGGCCAAGCGCTGCCTGCAGTGCAAGAACCACCCCTGCCGCAGCGGCTGCCCCGTTGAAATTGATATTCCCGGCTTCATCAAGCATGTGGCCGAGGGCGACTTTGAGGCCGCCTACAACGTGATTGCCCAGTCCAGCGCGCTGCCCGCCGTCTGCGGACGTGTCTGCCCGCAGGAGCACCAGTGCGAAGGCAAGTGCGTCCGCGGCATCAAGAGCGAGGCCGTCGGCATTGGCCGTCTCGAGCGCTTTGTTGCCGACTGGTACCGCAACAACGTACATACCAAGCCCACCGCCCCCGCGCCCAACGGCCACAAGGTCGCTGTCATCGGTGCCGGTCCGTCCGGCCTGACCGTCGCGGGCGATCTGGCCAAGCTGGGCTACAAGGTCACCGTCTACGAAGCCCTGCATGTGGCCGGCGGTGTGTTGATGTACGGCATCCCCGAGTTCCGTCTGCCCAAGGACATCGTCCAGCACGAGGTCGAGGGCCTGAAGGAACTGGGCGTTGACATCGAGACGAACATGGTCATCGGCAAGGTGCTGACCATCGACGAGCTGATGAACGACTACGGCTTTGAGGCCGTCTATGTCGCGTCCGGTGCCGGTCTGCCCCGCTTTATGGGCATCCCCGGCGAGAGCCTGAACGGCGTCTACTCCGCCAACGAGTACCTGACCCGCGTCAATTTGATGAAGGCGTACAAGGAGGATTCCCGCACGCCCATCATGAAGAGCAAGTCCGTTGCCGTTGTCGGCGGCGGCAACGTCGCCATGGACGCTGCCCGCTGCGCCAAGCGTCTGGGTGCCGAGAATGTCTACATCGTCTACCGCCGCGGCATGGCCGAGCTGCCTGCCCGTAAGGAGGAGGTCGAGCACGCCGAGGAGGAGGGCATCGTCTTTAAGACGCTGACGAATCCGACGGAAGTGCTGGGCGACGAGAACGGCTGGGTCAAGGGTATGACCTGCGTCGAGATGGAACTGGGTGAGCCGGATGCGTCCGGACGCCGCCGCCCCATCGTCAAGGAGGGCAGCGAGTTCGTTCTGAACGTTGATACGATGATCATGGCGTTGGGCACCAGCCCCAACCCGCTGATCCGCTCCACCACGCCGGGTCTGGACGCCGACAAGCACGGCTGCCTGATCACCAACGGCCCCGACGGCCTGACGAGCCGCCCGATGGTCTACGCCGGCGGCGACGCTGTCACCGGTGCCGCCACCGTCATTCTGGCCATGGGTGCCGGTAAAGAGGCTGCCCGCGCGATTGACGCGGCCATCAAGGCGAAGGAACAGTAAAAATTAAATTTCAGCCCCCGTGCCGCGAGGTGCGGGGGTGTTTTTGTTAAAAAGCCTTCCCCTCATCCGTCTGCGGGCGGGGCCGCAGACACCTTCCCCCCAGGGGGAAGGCACTCTTACCGAACAAAGGCATCAACCATGTATCATCCTTTCTTCCAATTCGTTCTTCCGCGCCTCGGGCAGGTGGCGCTGGATGCTTTGCTGTACCTGAACTTTTTGCAGCTGCCGCCCTTACAGCTGGTGGCCCGGTGGCCGGTGCTGTATTACGGACTGCCGCTTGTGCTGATGGGCGTGCTGGCATATATCAGCCGCGACCCGCTCGGGCTGGGCATCGTGTTTGCCGGACATCTTGTGACATTCTACTGCATCGGTACCGCCATCGGTCTGGCGCTGCGCCGCATCGGCGGCACACCGCTGACTGTTTGGCATATTATCTGGCTGGACGGCATAACGCCGTGGCTGTTGACTGGCCTTATCATGTGGTGGGGGCGGCGGCGTGCGCTGCGGCTCTGTACGACAAAATACAGCTTGACAACGCGGAAAAATCTGCCGAACGGCAGGCTGACCATCGTGCAGGTCAGTGATGTCCACCCGCGCGCCTGTGCGGCGATGGATCACACCCGCATCCCGGAGCTGAAAGCAAAAATCGAGGCGTGCCGTCCCGACCTGCTTGTGCTGACCGGCGATATTTTCGACGAGTTCACCGAGCCGGAGGAGCTGGACGCCTTCTGCAAGCTGTTTGGCGAGCTGGACGCGCCGCTGGGCAAGTATTACGTCCTCGGCAACCACGACTTGTTCCACCACTGGCGGGAGCCGAGCTTTGGCCGCGCGGATCTGGAGCGTGGGTTCGCCGCCGCGGGCGTGCGCATCCTGGAGGACACGTCCGTCCTGCTGCCCTGCGGTGTGCGCGTCGTGGGCCGCAAGGATTATCTGTACACGAACGGCAGCCGCTTCACGGCGGCGCAGCTTATGCCCGGCGGCCCCGACGACCACTACACGGTCTGGCTCGACCATGAGCCGCGGGACTTTAAGAACGCTGCCGCGGCGGGGGCGGACCTGATTTTGAGCGGCCACACCCACGGCGGGCAGGTCTGGCCTGCGGGTGCGGTGGGCATGGTTGCCAAAAATGAGCGCAACTACGGCAGAAAGCACATTGCAGACCATTGCGATGCCATCGTCAGCGGCGGCACGGGCACCTGGGGCTACAAGTTCCGCACCCAGGGCCGCACGGAAATTGTCTGCGCGGAAATCACTACCGAAAGGGAAAACTGATTTATGAACGAACGCGAGCGCCTGAGCAGCCGCTTGGGCTTTATCATGCTGTCGGCGGGGTGCGCCATCGGCTGCGGCAACGTCTGGAAATTCCCCTGGATGTGCGGCCAGAATGGCGGCGGCAGCTTTATGCTGCTCTACATCCTCTGCCTGCTGGTGCTGGGCCTGCCCGTCATGGTCATGGAGTTTGCCGTGGGCCGTGCCGCCCAGGCCAGCCCCGTTACCATGTACCAGCGCCTGGAAAAGCCCGGCCATAAGTGGGGCGTATTCGGTGTCGTCAGCCTCATCGGCAACATTGCCATCATGGCGTTCTACACGGTGGTCACGGGCTGGATCTTGTACTATTTTGTCAAGTTCCTGACCGGGCAGAATGCGGATTTCGGCTTTGCGCAGATGATCGCCGACCCCGGGCTGAACGTGACCTATCTGCTTGTGGTCCTTATAGCGGCGTTTGTGCTGCTGAGCTTTAACTTGCAGGGCGGGCTGGAGCGCGTGACCAAATACATGATGAGCGCTCTGCTGGTGCTGATGCTGGTGCTGGCCGTGCACAGCCTGACGTTTGCCGGTGCGGCGGAGGGGCTGCGGTTCTACCTTGTGCCGGATTTCTCGGCCATTGACGGCGGGGTCATCGTGGCGGCCATGAACCAGGCGTTTTTCTCGCTGTCCGTCGGCATGGGCGGCATGGCAATCTTCGGCAGCTACATCGGCAAGGATCACGCGCTCATGGGCGAGTCGCTGCGGGTCATTTTTCTCGACACGTTCGTGGCCGTGCTGGCGGGCATCGTCATCTTCCCGGCGTGCTTCACCTACGGGCTGGAGGTCACGGCAGGCCCCAGTCTGCTGTTTGACACGATGGCGGGGGTGTTCGGCAATATGGCCGGGGGCCACTGGTGGGGCGCGCTGTTCTTCCTGTTCATGGTGTTTGCGGCGCTGTCCACCGTGCTGGGCGTCTGCGAGAATATCCTTGCCATGGTGCGTGAGCTGACCGGGTGGAGCCGCCCGAAGGGCTGCGTGGTCTGCGGCGTCGGCATCTTTCTGCTGGCACTGACGACGGCGCTGGGCTACAGCGTGCTGCACTTCCAGCCGTTTGCGCCGGGCAGCGCGTGGCTGGACTTCTGGGACTTCATCGTCAGCAACAATGTGCTGCCGCTGGGGTCGCTGGTGCTGGCGCTGTTCTGCTGCAACCGCTTTGGCTGGGGCTGGGACAATTTTGTGGCCGAAGCCAACACCGGCAGGGGCCTGAAGGTCCGCCCCTGGATGAAGCCGATTTTTAAGTATTTTGTGCCGGGTGCGATTTTGTTTATTTATATTTACGGCATGGTTACGTTTCACTGGCGGTAAAAAGGAAAAAGTCCTGTCTCCGAGAAAGGGAGGCAGGACTTTTCGGTTTTACGCTGGGATGCGCGGGCAGAGCCCCTCCGGCCTCGTTCCACTCGGCCACCTCCCCACTTCGTGAGGAGGCTTTCTCGCGGGCTCTGCCCGTTTGCAGGTGCTACGACACCTTGCGGAAGTAGTTTATCAAAATACTCTTGATATAATTATACCGCCGCGCGTAGCTGTTCTCGACGCGGATCAGCTCAAAGCCGTGCTCGCGGCAGATCTGGTTCTTCTTGCGGTCACGGCGCCGGACGGCGGGGTCGTCGCGGTGCTCGCGGCCATCCAGCTCGATGGCTAAAATCGGCATCAGGCGGCGGCCCTCCCGCTGGTAGACGACGAAGTCGAACCGCCCGGTGTAGAACAGGTCGGCGCAGCCGGGGTTATCCTCAAACACCTGGGCGATGGGCACCTCCTTGCGGACCGTGCAGCGGCTGCCGTCGAGGAAGGCGTTGTCCAGCGCGTGGTTCAGATTTTCCAAAAAGGCATCCTCGGTCTTGGTGCTGTAGGGCTTGATGCCCAGCGCACGGCTGGCGGCGGGCTTCTCGGTCACCTCGGACTGGCCGTTTTTGCGCACGTACTGCACCAGCTCGTAAATATCGTCGTCGGTGCTGTCAGCGTGCAGGCGGTCCAGCGCGGCCTGGTTCGAGAGGATGACCAGCTGCTCCCGCGCGCGGGAGGTCGCCACGTTGATGAGCTCCTTGTTCGTTTTCAGCCAGTCGTAGGTGCGCGGGCGGGTCTGGTCGGTCAGCGCCAGGGAGAAGATGACCACGTCTTTCTCGTCGCCCTGAAAGGCATGCACCGTGCCGCAGGCGGCGTTCTCAAAGTGCTTCGCGCGCAGCATGGCCTCGATGGCGGCACGCTGCTTCGCAAACGGCGTGATGATGCCCACCTGCTTGTCCGGGTGCGCGGTCAGGTATGCCTCGATGCGGCGCACCTCCTGTGGGGCGGTGTTTTTCTCGTCGGTGGTGTCGTTGGGCACGTCCACATAGACGAGCGGCGTGGGGTCGGTCTCGCGGCTGGCAATGTGCAGCTTGTGGTTGTAGTATTTGCGATTGTTGAACTCGATGATCTTGGGGCTGCACCGGTAGTGGTAGCTCAACAGCGTCTCGTCGCTGACGGCGTCGCAGGCCAGAAAGCATTTGTAGATCGAGTTTTCGATGTAATCGTACTCCTGCGTGACACCGTAGCGGCGGCGCAGCGTGCGGTTGTCGGCGGGGTCCAGCAGAATGACAGGCGAGAGCTGCTGCGGGTCGCCAACAAGCATCAGCGACGCCCCGCGCAGGATGGGCACAAGAGACATGGCCGTGCTGCACTGGCTGGCCTCGTCCATGATGACCATGTCAAAGCTCGGCTCCGGGTCGCCCAGGCGGTGGGCGGAGATGCAGGTCGTGGCCACAATGGGAAAGACGCGCAGCAGCTTTTTCAGGTTCTCCGGCTCCGAGATGTACTTGTTGAACTGCGTGACCCGCTCCTTGTCGGTGTCGGGGCTGTGGACGATGCTCATTAAATCGTTATATTTCGGCTCCTCCAACCGGCGGATGCACCGGGCCGAGGTGTAGTAGAGGTAGCGCAGCAGCTCGTCCTCGTTGCGGTCCAGCAGGGCCAGCGCGTCGGCGGAGTCGATGCTGCCGTAGGCGGCCAGCTCACGGTCCACCTGCGGCAGCTGCCCGGCCTGCAGCTCGTACTGGAAGTTCATCTGGCCGCGGGCGTCCAGCAGGCGGCGGATGGTCTCCCGCCGCTCCCGCAAATCAAGGATGCGCTCATACCGTTCCAGCAGGGCGGTCAGCTGTTTGGCGCGGGCCGTGCGGTCCGCGTGGTTTTTGTCCAGCAGCCGCTCCGGTACGGGGATTTTTTTGCACTGCTCAAACAGTTGGTCGATGGTGCGCAGGGCCTCGGCGGTTTTCTCGTTGTTGCCAAGGCGCAGGATCGGGAACGGCACGGTCTGGCCGTGGTAGGTGACGGCCTGCAGCTTTTCCACAACGCCGTCAATGGGATGGTTGTTGTAGCTGGAAAAAAGCACCGTGCGCTCGTTGAAAAACGCCGTCGTCAGCGTGTTGACGATGGTGTTGGTCTTGCCGGTGCCCGGCGGGCCCTGCACGTAGGCCAGCGGGTAGCGCATGGCGTTGTTGATGGCCAGCAGCTGGTCCAGATTGACCTTGTTGTTCAGCAGCGCCAGCGGGTAGGACTTGCGGCGGCGCGGCTTGGCAGTCATCTCGCCGAAGAAGGCCCGCAGCGGGGCGGTGGCCGTCTCGCCGGAGGGGTCCTCGAACATAGTAAGGATGCCGCGGTACTCATGCTCCAAGTCCACGGGGCAGTCGCGGCTGATGGCGACGAGGTAGGGCAGGTCATCGACCCGCACCCGAGGGTTGCTGCGGGTGATGCGGTCCTTGATGGTCTCGGCATGCTTCGTGAACTCGTCCAGCAGCGTATAGTCGTCGGCATCCAGAAATTGATGGATGCTCAGCTTGCTGCCGTTGACGGTGAACTCCCGGCAGATGACCGGCTCCGGCTCGGCCCGCAGGGCGCGCTTTTTCACGTCGAGCCGCAGCGGGCGGTAGGCCAGCACGTACAGCCCCTGCCGGGTGTCAATGCTGATAAGGTTCAGCCCCAGCGTGGGCAGGCTGGGGCGGGCGGCGTTCCGGTGGCGGTCCTCGACCCGGCGCTGGAACCGGCCCACCAGCTCACGGAACTGGTCGTCGGTCAGCTCCAGTGTGTCCTCCTTATAATCGGCAAAGCAGTCGGCGTCAATTTGATGGATCAGGCTGTAGTTGGACTGGTAGGGCGTGGCGTCCAGCCGGTTGCAGGCGGCCAGATAGTCCAGCACCCGCAGGTTGGCGGCGTTGTCAAACAGCGCCGCGTACCGCCCGGGGTTGTCGCGGATGTCGTCGATGAGCGTCTGGTTGACGGGGCACCACGAGCCGTCGACGACCTCGGCGGTCTGGATGCGGTCAATGCTGATATGGTCGAGCGCCTGCACGCTTAATTTGCCCAGATGCAGCCCGTCAACGTTCAGGGTGCGGGTCCTGGGGTTCAGCCCGCGGATAGCGACCCAGTATTTGGTCTGCTGGGTCTGTTGGTTTTTGTATTCAATGCTCAACCACCGCCCCTCATGAATGGCACGGAAAATCGAGCGTGTGATGTTGTTCAATTTTCCGCTCCTTTCGGGTCGTGGCTTTCTTGCCTCCCTCTGCGAGGGAGGTGGCCAGGGGGGCTACTTCGACAAGCGCCGGTATTCCAGCGGGGTCAGGCGGAACTGGTCGTAGAACGCCTGGGCAAAGCGGCCCTGGCTCTCGTAGCCGACCCGGGCGGCGATGTCCTGCACCCGCTGGGGGGTCGTGCGCAGCAGCTCGGCGGCTCTTTCGAGCCGGCGGCGGCGGAAGTAGGCGAGATACCCCTCGCCCAGCACGTTCTGGCAGTACAGCTTGAAGCCGCTCTCGCTCAAACCAAAATGGTCGGCCAGCTCCCGGGCCGGGCGGCGGACCGAGAGGTCCTGCAGAACCAGCGTCTCGGCCTCGCGCACGCATTCGACCTGCCGCGCGGGGCAGCGGGCCGTGTCGGCCTCGTCGGGCAGGCGCAGCAGCTCATACAGCAGCCGCACGGCGGCATAGCGCAGCTCGCCGGGGGCGGCGTAGGCGGCGTCGTCCCAGACCTCGTCCACAATGGCCGTGATGGCGTCGCTCATCGGGCAGCAGTGGACGCCGCCGCGGCAGAAATAATCCGCGATGCCGCCTATTTCCAGCCCCATCAGCGTCAAAAAGCTGTCCGCCTGCACGGCGTCGGGGTCAATGAAAAGCTGCAGCGCCTCGTACTGGCTGCCGGGCAGGTAGAAGTCTGCACCGGGCACAGCAAAGCTGACGGCGGCATGACCCTCCGTCACGATGGCATATTGTGCGCCGTCCGGGATGGCGCGTCGTCCGCTGCGGCAGAAATCAAAGATGAGCAGCCGCGGCCAGTCCAGCGGGGGCGGGCAGAGCGGCGCGTCCAGCCGGGTGAAGCAGAGCTGCACGCCGGGTGCAAGCTCCCGCCGGTCAAGCGGGGCTGCGGGGATAAGGTTGTCTGTTTTCATGCTTGGTTATATAGTAACTAAATGTTTTAAATTTTCGAAAAACTGTGCGCAAAATTTCGATACTGAAATGCACTGAAATTGCCATACAAGCCGAAAATGTGCGGATAGGAAACTGCTAAAAAGGCAAAATGTGCGAAATCGGAAAATTGGCAAAATAAGGGAAACGCGTGCCAAGAAGCTGAAGATATCAGTCTGTGACCGGCACATCGAGCCCGAACTCCTGCGGGCGGAACCGCGGGCAGACATTCTCCGAGATGCAGATGACCGACGCGGCCAGGCGGCTGCCGATCTCGCAGGCCTCGGCCAGCGTCTTGCCGTAGGTCAGGCCGATGACCGTCCCGGCGAAGAAAGCATCACCCGCGCCGGTGGTGTCGATGACATCGACCTTCTTGGCGGGCACCATGCCGTTCTCGCCGTCGGTGCGGGCGTAGACGGCGCCTTGCTCACCCATCGTCACGACCATGCAGGGAATGTTGGCGCTGCGCACATTGGCGGCCAGCGTGGCGCGCATCTCGTCCGGCGTCAGGTGGTCGTAATCGTCGGAGAACATCAGCCCGGCCTCCTGCTGGTTGCAGACAAAGCAGTCGATCTCCTGCAGGAGGCTGCGGCGCTCCATGGCAATGCTCATGTTGGAGACCGCGGCGTAGACCTTTTTGCGGTACTTTTTGGCGTAGTGCAAAATCTGCTTGACGGTCTCCTTCTCCAGATCAAACTCGATGGCGATGCCGTCGCAGTCGGCAAAGATCTCGTCGCCCTTTTCCTTTAATAATGCAGTCAGCGGCGTCGTGTCGGGCCGCTTCGAGATGGCGGCGCAGACATCGCCGTCGTTGTTGAACACGGCCAGCCAGGTGCCCATGCCGTCCGGCATACGCTGAATGTAGCGGGTGTTGACCTTGTGCCGGGCCAGCTTGTCAATGACGTCCTGGCCGGAGCCGGTGTCGTCCACCAGACTGACGAAGGTGGGGCGCAGCTCAACGTTGGCAATGTCCTCCGCCACGTTGCGGCAGACGCCGCCGTGGACCTGCTCGACCCGGCCCGCGTTGCGCCCGCCCGGGATGTAGGTGGACAGTGGATACCCCTTGATGTCCACAAAGACTGCACCGATGACTACAATGCCCATAGTTGATCCCCCAAAAGCTGATTTTACCTGTATTTTACCATACATTCGACATTTGCGCAAACCCCGCCCGGACGGGTAAAATGCGTATAAAAATCCGCCCCGGATGCTGAAGGATTCGACATCCGGGGCGGTGGGTTGTTTTTGTGCTTTTTTAGGCCAGCGGGAGGATTGTATCATCCTTCTCGGTGTAGTTGCCTCCGCCCATGCGGGCGCGCACGAAGGGCACACCGTCACGCAGATAGAACGTGTTGTGCTCCAGCAGGATCATTCCTTACTTTAGAAATCTCGGCGTTACGCTG
>UMHJ01044933.1_pt1 | contig 10512 bp, 8 predicted proteins | sample 1965511 | NCBI WGS metagenome assembly UMHJ01 (sample SAMEA4836096, study PRJEB28245) | human gut metagenome | biome: gut microbiome; material: fecal sample | place: Denmark | collected 2008
CCGCCGTCCAGGCTCAGCACCTGATAGTGCGCGTCGGGCAGGGCAATCTGGCTGTTCATGAAGCCCTCGATGGCCTGCCAGCTGCGCAGCACGTCCAGCTCGCAGCTCTGGCCCACCTCCAGGTTCTTATAGCCCTGGCGGTTGATGTTCAGGTAGATGTTGCCCAGGTCATACACGTTCTTGTCGAAGCGGTTGACGGAGGCGGCGGTGACATCGTCATCCATGTGCAGGTCGTCCCGGGTCACAGCCAGCTCCTGGCCGCCGGTGAATTTGCCGAAGGTCCAGTAGGTGACGCCGTCGGGATTCTGGGCCCGCAGGAACTGCTGACTGCCGGTCTCCGGCAGGCGGAAGGAGGCGGTCATGGTGTCGCCCTTGGTCTCCTGGGAAACGGGCTCCAGGAAGGTATAGCTATAGTAGCTGCCGAAGGTGCCCATCCGCAGGGTGGAGCCGGCGGGGGCGGTAACGGTCAGGTCCAGGGCCTTGGGGATGGACAGGCCGAAGCTCTTGGCGCCGCAGTCCACGGTCTGCTTGCTGGACATGGCGGTGGTGATGGGCAGATAGGCCTCGGCCTTCTCGCCCAGGGGGGTCAGGGTGATGCTGAGACTGCCGCCCTCCAGGAACAGGCAGGAGGTGCGGGTATTGCCATAGGTGGTGGACACGCCGGTCTTGGCCTGCAGGTCCGTGCCGTCGGCGGCGGTAACGGTGACGTCGATGGAGTAATCCGTGCCCTCCACCCAGCTGTAGCTGTCGTTGGTGGCATAGATCTCATAGACGCGGTTCAGGGTGAACACGTTGTCCTGATTGGCCTTCACGGTCAGCACCAGGCTGCCGTTGCACTGGCCCTCGGCGTTGTAGCCCTCCACCAGATAGTCGCCGGCCGGCAGTTTGGTGTTCATCATCAGCTTATAGCCGTCGGCCTCGGGGGTCACATTGGCCAGCAGGTCCCGGTCTCCCTTGACGCCATCGGCGAAGTCATACAGCTTCAGGGACGCCAGCTGTGCATTGTGCAGGCCCTTGAAGGAGACGTCCAGGTCGCCCTGGGGCGCGTCACCCTCCTGGGACACGGTGACGGTGTAGGTGGTGGGGGTGATGGCGGGGGACCACTCGGTGGCCGCCGCCTTGTCGCCGCAGCGGATGGTCAGGACGGTGCCGTTATGGACGGGCACGGTCTCCACCCGGCGGTAGTCGGTGCCGTCGGCGGTGAGATACACCTGGTTGTTCTTGTTGGAGGCGGTGGCCGTCATCCGGATGCCGGTGACGCCCTGGGGCAGGGTCAGGGTGTAGGCGGTCTTGTCGGAGGCGAAGTCGGGAGTCAGGACGCCTTCGCTGAAGGACAGGGCCGCCAGGCTGGTGTCGCTCTGGGTGTTCCAGTCGCCGCCGATGTCCGCGCCGTAGCCGTTAACGGTGTACATGACCCGGATGATATCCCCGGCGAACAGCTTGTCCCCGGCCTTGATGTCCTTGAACCCAACGTTGGTGAACCAATCGTTCAGGGTTCCCATCCAGCCGGAGGCGGCTCCGCCGTCACCGGCGGACAGGCCGTTGATCTCGCTGATGTAGCCGGACTCGGCGCCGGTCTGGGAATAGGTACCCAGGGCGCTGACGATGCAGTCCATCATGGAGGACCCGGGAGCCAGGTCCACCCATTTGTCCACCAGCGTGCCATCCCAGGCAGCGCCGTCGGCCTTTGCGTAGGTCGTGTTTTCCACGATGACCCGAACCTGGCCGTCGTGGTCCTCTGCTGCCCACACGGTGGTCGGTACCAGGCTCAGTACCATCACCAATGCCAGCAGCAGAGAAACGATGCGTTTCTTCATATGCATTTTCCTCCTGTGAAATATTTATGCCCGGCCGTTTCCGGCAAGTCAACGAAGTGCGCACCGGGGCATTCCGATGAACGGGCGCACTTCCGCCGCAAAAAAAGCCGCCGGTCTCCCCCAGGGGATCACCGGCGGCGCATGCTTTCACCCGCGCACAACGAAGAGAACGCCCGCCGCGCTTTTGTCCTCCGCCGTGCAATTCTCCTGCCTCGCGCCGTGGAGCCGATGGCTCCTCGTCTGCATCCTACCTTCTCAGGAGGTTTCTCCCAATGGCGGACTTTCGTCCCGGCGGCCAAGGCCGCTTCGGTGCATTCTTGCGCCCACAGTGCCGTTCGCGTGGGGTTCCTTCGCCCCGTTTCTTTTAGGCAGGCACCTGGCCGTTTTCCGGCCTTTGCGGTACCCGCCGCACAGCATCCTCGGACATGATTCGATTATCCGGCCCCGTTTCCACACGGAACCGCCACCATAATACACCATTCCCCCGGAAAAGTCAACGTCCGGGAAAAGTTTCCTGCCCCTTACCGGGCCGGGGCGCACAGGGTCACCTGCCGCCCGGCCACCTCCACCAGGTGCTCGTCCTTCATCTTCTTCAGCTCCCGCATCATGGCGCTGCGGTCGGCGGAGATATAGTCCGCCAGGGCGCTGAGGGAGAAGGGCAGCTGGAAGCTGGGCTTCTGCCGCTGTCCGGCCAGCAGGCCGAAATAGCACAGCAGCTTCTCCCGGATGCTGCGGCGGCTGAGGACCTCCACCCGCTCGGACAGGGCGGCGGCCTTTTCGGTCATGATGTGGAACATATTCTCCACCAGGCGGCTGTGATGGGCGCAGGCCTTTTCGCAGCGGCGGGTCATGTGCTCGTCCTGCATGAACCACACCCGGCAGGGCTCCTCGGCGATCACGGTGATGCTGTCACCGGCCACGTTCTCGAACATCAGCATCTCCCCGAACACGCCGCCGCTTTCCAGGTGCTCCAGGATGGTGCGCCCCCCCTGGCGGTCGATGCGCTGGATCACGGCGCTGCCCTGGGCGATCAGGCCCAGATACTTCCGCCCCTCGGCGAAGTCATACACGGTCTCTCCGGCCCGGAAGCGCTCCTCCCGCACCCCGAAGCACACCCGCATCTGCTCCTGCTCCTCCGGGGTGATCCCCTCAAGAATCGGCGTTCTGACAGCTTCCATAGCGCAGCCTCTTTCCTTCCGCCATCAGGCGGTCTCTTTTCTTTCCGATGACGACGTACACGATGATATAGCCCAAGGCCCCCACAAACAGGCCCGCCAGAACGTCAATAAAGGCGTGCTGCTTGACAAACAGCGTGGCGGCGATGATGACGATGCCCAGGGCCAGGGACCCCGCGCGCCAGCCCCGCTTCCGCAGGCCCGGCGTGTGCCACACGGCGGACACCCCCGCCACGACGCCCAGCACGTGGACGCTGGGGAACACATTGGTGTTGGTGTCCAGGGCATAAGTGTTCTCCAGCAGCCAGGTGGCGATGTTGTGGTGGGCCATCACCGCCGGGCGCAGGTCCTGGCCGTTGGGCACCAGGGCACAGAACACCGTGGCGGTGGTAAAGGTGATGGCAATGGCCCACATATACCGCCGGAAGCCCTCGGCGTCCTTGACGATCAGGTACAGGCCGATGGCCACCAGCAGGAAGGACCAGGCGTCATAGGGGAAAATGAACCACTCGCAGAAGGGGATATAGTCGTCGATGGCCGTCTGGGTGGCCCAATAGTTGTCGGTGATGAGATGCTCGATGATGAAAAACATGGTCAGGTACACCGGCAGATACAGCCCCCACCACATATGCGGGTGTTCCTTGATGAATTTCTTAACGGTTTCCATGGTATTCCTCCGAAAGTGATAGTGCAACAGATGATACCATAATGCGCGGAAAAAGAAAAGGGGAAAGTGATATATGTCACAGTTTTTTTACAATTGGAAACGGTTGCGGCGGCGGGGCTTTTCCGGTATAATAGGGGACAAGATCATAAATTTGGAGGAGCATCCATGACCGTACTGAACAAAGAGATGAAGGAAAACCGCCGGGTGGAGCTGACCATCCGGGTGGAGCGGCAGGAGTGGCAGAAGGCCCTGGACGACGCCTACCAGGCCAACCGGGACCTGTACCCCGTGGACGGCTGCGCCCCCGGCAAGGCCACCCGCCGGGCTCTGGAGCAGGCCTACGCCCCGGACGTGTTCTATCAGGAGGCGGTGAACGAGACCTTCCCCCGGGCCCTGGTGGAGGCCTTCGGCCAGGAGGAGATCCTGGTGGCCGGAGCGCCGGAGCTGCGCATCGTGGACATCGGGCCGGAGGGCTTCACCTTCGCCGCCCTGGCGGAGCTGTATCCGGAGGTAAAGCTGGGCAAGTACAAGGGTCTGGCCGCCCCCATGCCCCAGGCGGAGCTGTCCAACGACGACGTGGACAAGGCCATGGAGGAGTGGCTCCAGGCCCACCTGGTGGAGCAGGAGCGGGACCGGGCCGCCATGGGCGACGAGGTGACCCTGGACTTCGACGGCTCCGTGGACGGCGTGCCCTTCGACGGCGGCAAGGCCGAGAACTATCCCCTGCTGCTGGGCAGCGGCATGTTCATCGACGGCTTCGAGGAGCAGGTGGCGGGGATCCGCCCGGAGGAGGAGCGGGAGATCCATGTGACCTTCCCCCAGCAGTACACCCCGGAGCTGGCGGGGAAGGCGGCGGTGTTCCGGGTGAAGGCCCACCGCATCGTCCGCCGCAGTATGCCGGAGCTGAACGACGAATTTGCCCGGGCCCAGGGCTTTTCCGACGCGGCGGCCCTGCGCCAGGCCATCATGTCCGCCGCCCTCCAGCGCAAGGAGGCCCAGGCCCGGGACGCCTACGCCGACGCCCTGGTGCGCCAGGTGCTGGACGGCATGGAGGTCCGGGTCCCGGATTCCATGGTGGAAAGCCAGCTGACGGGCCTTCTGCAGGAGCTGGAAAACCGCCTGATGAGCCAGGGAGCCTCCCTGTCCGACTATCTGCAGATGGCCGGCATGACCGAGGAGGATCTGCGGGCCCACGCCCGGGAGAACGCCCTGGAGTCCGCCCGGTATGAGCTGGCCATGACGGAGATCGCCCGGCTGGAGCACATCCGCGTCACGGATGAGGACGTGGAGCGCCGGTATCAGGAGATGTCCCGGCAGTTCGGCGTGCCGGTTGAGCACATCCGCCAGCAGCTGCCGCCCATGCAGCTGAGCCACGACCTGAAGCTGGCCTATGCCCGGGCCGTGGTGGTGGACAGCGGCGTCCGGCTGTAAAACCTCCGCGGACGGTCCCGGAACAGGGCGGGACACCCTCGGGACAGACCCGGGATAAAGCGAGACAAAAACGCACCCCTCGGCGCAGACGCGCCGGGGGGTGCTGAAATTTTATCAGGCCAGGTCGGCTACCGCCCGGACGGCGGTGTCGATCTCCTGAGGGGTGTTGAAAGGGGAGAAGCTGAAGCGCACGATGCCCTGGCGCTCTGTGCCCAGGGCACGGTGGAGCCGGGGAGCGCAGTGGGCCCCGGGGCGGGTGGCGATGCCCCAGCCCTGTAAGAGGGCGTCGGACACCTCGCCGGAGTCCAGGTCCCGGATGTTCAGGGACACGATAGCGGCCCGGCAAGGGGCGGAAAAGTCGCCGTATATCCGGACGCCGGGAATGTCCCGGACCCCCAGGTAAAACCGCCGCATCAGGGCGTGCTCCCGGGCATACAGGTTCTCCACCCCCTCCGCCAGGAGATACTCCAGGGCGGCGTGGAGTCCTGCCAGGCCGTGGCTGTTGAGGGTCCCGGCCTCCAGCCGGGTGGGGTAGGCGGCGGGCTGGTCCGGGTCGAAGGAGTGGACGCCGCTGCCGCCCCGCAGCAGGGGCCGCAGCTCCACCCCCGGGCGGATGCACAGACCGCCGGTGCCCTGGGGCCCCAGCAGGCTCTTGTGGCCGGTGAAGCACAGAACGTCCGCCCCCAGGGCCGTCATGTCCAGGGGGACGGCCCCCGCCGTCTGGGAGGCGTCCAGGATCAGGAGGGCCCCATGGGCATGGGCCAGGGCGGCAATGCGGGGGATATCCGGCATATCGCCGGTAACGTTGGAGGCGTGGGTGCACACCACGGCCCGGGTGTCGGGCCGGAACAGCCCCTCCAGGGCGTCATAGTCCAGGCGGCCGTTTCCGTCCGCCGGAAGGAAGCTCAGGCCCATGCCCTGCCGCTGCAGGGCGTACAGAGGCCGCAGCACGGAGTTGTGCTCCAGATCTGTGGAAATGGCGTGGCCCTCCGGGGTCAGCAGGCCGCAGATGGCCATATTCAGGGCCATGGTGGAGTTGGCGGTGAAGGCCACATGGTCCGGCCGGGGACAGCCCAGCAGCCGGGCAACCAGGCACCGGGTATCGTACACCGTCCGGGAGGCGGCCATGGAGGCCCCGTGGGCTCCCCGGGCGGCGTTGCCCGCCGTGCAGATGGCCTCCGCCACCGCTTGGGCCACCTGAGGAGGCTTGTGCAGGGAGGTGGCGGCGCTGTCCAGATAGATCTCCGTCATCAGAACATCTCCAATACGCAGCAAGGGCCGTGGCCGATGCCGTTTTCTTCTAAAGCCGCCGTCAGGACGGCTTGGTCGCCGGGGGCCGCCTTCCAGGCCAGGCCGCACCCGGCGGAGATCCGGGAGGGCAGGGGAATGATGCGCCCCGGCAGGGACAGCCGGGTGAACAGAGCCTCCGCCGCCAGGGCCTGGGCCGTCTCCTGAAAGGAGATCACCAGGGCGGGGGTGCGCTGCCGGGTCAAGGCCGGATCACCAGGGCGGCGTTCATCTGCTTTTCGGCGATGACGTACATATTGGTCACCTGACCCACCCGGAGCTTGTCGGCGATGCCATAATGATTCAGACAGGTGCCGCAGGTGAGGATCTCCACCCCCAGCGCCTCCAGCTTGTGCAGGTCCTCCAGGGAGGCGGAGCCCTCGCAGGTGACGGAAGCGCCGCCGTTATAGAACAGCAGGGTCCGGGGCAGCTTCTCCTGCTGGGTCAGGGCGAACAGGAAGCCCTTCAGCAGCACCCGGCCCAGGGCCTCGTCCCCCTGGCCCATGTGGTCGGCGGAGATGACCACCACGGTGTTTTCGGGCTTTTCCGAGGGGACGGTGCACAGTCCGTCGGCGGACTCCGGCAGCTGGGCACCCTCCTGGGCGGAGATGACCACCCGGAAGCGGTTTTCCGCCAGCTGCTCGGTTTCGATGGCGCAGCCCTTGCTCTGGGCCAGGCGGGTGAGATTCTCCACGGCGATGCGGTTATCCACCAGGGTCTCCACGGAGCCGGCGCCCGTCAGGCTCTTCAGGGCCTGGAGGGTCTTGACCACCGGGATGGGGCAGGCGTCGCCCACGGCGTTGACTTGGATCATGACAGATTCCTCCTTATATTTATTCCGGAATAACGTTGTCCCCATTATAGCCGCATCCCAGGCGGTTTGCAAGAGGCGCAGGCACGGACTTTCCCGTCATAATCGCCCGATAATACTTTATTACGGATTGACGAAATCCGCACATTGTGATATTATAAACACACACGACATAGGGCGGGCCTGGGTCCGCCCTATGTCCGGGTACGGCTGTACCCCTTATGAATTAGGAAAGAAGGAACGACCATGTATCGCATCGTGACCAAAGAAGCGTTGAAACCCACCGTGATCCTGTATGAGATCGAGGCTCCTATGGTTGCCAGGAAGGCACAGCCCGGCCAGTTCATCATCCTGCGGGTGGATGAAAACGGCGAGCGCATCCCCATCACCATCCATGACTATAACCGCGAAAAGGGCACCGTTACCATCATTGTCCAGACCGTGGGCGCCACCACCGAAAAGCTCAGCCACAAGCAGCAGGGCGAGTATCTCCACGACTTCGTGGGCCCCCTGGGCAAGCCCACCGAAACCGAGGGCAAGAAGAAGGTCTGTGTCGTCGGCGGCGGCGTGGGCTGCGCCATCGCGTATCCCGTTCTGAAGAAGTTCCATGACTGCGGCGCAGAGGTCCACGCTGTGGTGGGCTTCAAGAACAAGGACGTGGTCATTCTGGAGGACAAGTTCAGGGCCGTCTCCTCCGTGCTGAAGGTCTGCACAGACGACGGCTCCTATGGCCAGAAGGGCCTGGTCACCGAGGCCCTGAAGGAGCTGCTGGACGAGGGCAACCAGTATGACGAAATCTTCGCCATCGGCCCCATGGTGATGATGAAGTTTGTCTGTAAGACCACCGCCCCCTATGGCGTGCCCACCACCGTGTCCATGAGCCCCATCATGATCGACGGCACCGGCATGTGCGGCGGCTGCCGCCTGACCGTTGGCGGCGAGACCAAGTTTGCCTGCGTAGACGGCCCCGACTTCGACGGCCAGCAGGTGGACTGGGATCTGGCTGTCAAGCGCAACCAGATGTATCACGATTTCGAGGTGCGCAAGCACGAGGAAGTCTGCAATCTGTTCAAGCAGGAGGTAAAGTAACATGGCTGCCAAGATCAATATGCGTCTGGATAAGAACGAGATGCCCTCTCAGGACCCCAACGTCCGGAATAAGAACTTCCTGGAGGTGGCCCTGGGCTACACCGAGGAGCAGGCCCTGGACGAGGCCGCCCGCTGCCTCCACTGCAAGAATCATCCCTGCGTGGACGGCTGTCCCGTGAACGTCCGCATCCCCGAGTTCATCGCCAGGATCGTGGAGCGGGATTACGAGGGCGCTTATCAGGTCATCCACCAGACCAGCTCCCTGCCCGCCGTGTGCGGCCGCGTCTGCCCCCAGGAGAGCCAGTGCGAGATGCACTGCGTCCGGGGCAAGAAGGGCGACCCCGTGGGCATCGGCCGTCTGGAGCGCTTTGTGGCCGACTGGCACAACGCCCACAGCACCGAGGCCCCCGAAAAGCCCCAGCCCAACGGCCACAAGGTGGCGGTGGTGGGTTCCGGCCCTGCGGGCCTGACCTGCGCCGGCGACCTGGCCAAGAAGGGGTATGAGGTCACCGTGTTCGAGGCTCTGCACCTGGCCGGCGGCGTGCTGGTTTACGGCATCCCCGAGTTCCGTCTGCCCAAGAGCATCGTCCAGAAGGAAGTGGACGGTCTGAAGGCCATGGGTGTGAAGGTGGAGACCAACACCGTGGTGGGCCGCACCATCACCATCGACGAGCTGATGGAGGAGAACGGCTTCGAGGCCGTGTTCGTGGGCTCCGGCGCGGGCCTGCCCATGTTCATGCACATTCCCGGCGAGAACCTGAAGGGCGTTTACTCCGCCAACGAGTTCCTGACCCGCATCAACCTGATGAAGGCCTATCGCCCGGATTCCGACACCCCCATCATGGACCTGAAGGGCAAGAAGGTGGCCGTTGTGGGCGGCGGCAACGTGGCTATGGACGCCGCCCGCTGCTCCAAGCGCCTGGGCGCCGACGTGTACGTGGTCTATCGCCGGGGCATGGAGGAGCTGCCTGCCCGTCATGAGGAAGTGGAGCACGCCATCGAGGAGGGCGTGGTGTTCAAGACCCTGAACAACCCCGTTCAGATCAACGGCGACGAGCAGGACTGCGTCAAGAGCATGACCTGCATCGAGATGGAGCTGGGCGAGCCTGACGCTTCCGGCCGCCGCCGCCCCGTGGAGAAGAAGGGCAGCGAGTTTGAGCTTCCCGTGGACGCCGTGATCATGTCCCTGGGCACCACCCCCAACCCCCTGATCAAGTCCACCACCAAGGGCCTGGAGGTCAACAAGAAGGGCGGCATCATCGTCAACGAGGACGGCCTCACCTCCCGCCAGGGCGTGTACGCCGGCGGCGACGCCGTTACCGGTGCGGCCACCGTGATCCTGGCCATGGGCGCCGGCAAGCTGGGCGCCAAGTCCATCGACGAGTACCTGAGCAACAAGTAAATCTACGCTATACATAACGAGAGCGGCGCTGCCAGGCAGCGCCGCTCTTAGCTTGCCAAAAAAATCCCCGGCTGCCTGGCAGCCGGGGATTTTTTGCTATGCGGTTTTATGCGCCCAGGAAGTTCAGCACTTCTCGTAGATGGTGGCAACGCCCATGCCGCCGCCGATGCACAGAGTGGCCAGGCCGCGCTTGGCCTCGGGACGCTTCTGCATCTCGTGCAGCAGGGTGACGATGATACGAGCGCCGGAAGCGCCCACGGGGTGGCCCAGAGCGATGGCACCGCCGTTGACGTTGACCTTGCTCATGTCGAAGTGCAGCTCGCGGGCCACGGCGATGGACTGGGCGGCAAAGGCCTCGTTGGCCTCCACCAGGTCGATGTCGTCGATGGTCAGGCCGGCCTTCTTCAGAGCCTGGCGGGAAGCGGGCACGGGGCCCACGCCCATGATCTTGGGATCCACGCCGCCCTGGCCCCAGCTGATGAGCTTGGCCATGGGCTTCAGACCGTACTTCTCCACGGCCTCGCCGGAAGCCAGCACGATGGCGGCAGCGCCGTCATTGATGCCGGAGGCGTTGGCAGCGGTGACCCGGGGCTGACCCTTGTCGGCGGCTTCCTGGATGCCGGTGGGCTCAAAGGTGTTCACCACCTGGGGGTTGGGGGACTCGGGGCTGACGGGGAACGCGCCGCGCAGCTTGGCGATGCCTTCCTTGGTGACGCCGGCCTTGGGATACTCATCCTTGGCAAAGGGGACCATTTCCTTCTTGACCTTGACCATCACGGGGACGATCTCATCGTCGAAGCGGCCGGCCTTCTGGGCGGCCTCGGTCTTCTGCT
>UMHJ01002275.1_pt1 | contig 10408 bp, 4 predicted proteins | sample 1965511 | NCBI WGS metagenome assembly UMHJ01 (sample SAMEA4836096, study PRJEB28245) | human gut metagenome | biome: gut microbiome; material: fecal sample | place: Denmark | collected 2008
GAACCGATGTCCCCGCCGTTGTCGGCGTACGTCCATGCAGCGGCGCAGGCCGCGCGCAGGGCGTTGATGTCGGTCACGTCGCTCACCGTCAGTGAGCCGTCTTCCAGCCGGGCGGTCGCGTCGGCGCACGTCCAGACGTTGCCGTCGCTCGCATCGGTGGATGGCTGGGCCTCCTGCAGTCCGCGCAGGTCGCGGACGATATAGGACGGGCGCAGATGCGCCGGCGCCGTCATCAGCTCATGCGGGTTGGTGACGCCAGTCAGCACCGCGAGGGAATCGTATCCGCCGCGGTTGCCGGCCTCGATGTCCGTATCGAGACGGTCGCCTATCGCCAGGCACAATTCACGACTGACCGGCTCCGTCTCGTTTCCCGCGGCCAGCAGTCGGGCCTCGTCGTACATGGCAGACTCGGGCTTGCCCGCGGATGCGATAGGCTCGACGCCGGTCGCGTTGATGACCGCCTGGATCATGGAACCGCATCCCGGCGCGATGCCGAGCTCGCGGGGAATGGTCAGGTCGCGGTTGGTGACGAGATACAGCGCGCCCCGCTCCACCGCGTACGAGACCTCCGCCATCTGCTGCCACGTCATGTCCGGATACCATCCCTGGATGACCGCCTCCGGGGTGTCCTCGGCATGGTCTACCACGGTGAGTCCCTGACCGGCCACTTCCTCGCGCAGATGCTCGGCACCCAGCACGAGGATGCGCGCTCCGGCCGGAACGTGCCGAGCCACCATGCGGGCGGCCACCACGGACGAGGTGATGACCTGCCGCGGTTCGACGTCAAGGCCGAAGCCTCGAAGCTGCTCGGCGACGACGCGCTGGAAACGGGAGGAGTTGTTGGTGGTGTATTCCACCTGCATTCCCGCACGCTGCGCCGCCCTGATGGAATCGGCGGCGTGTTCCACCGGGTTCTTGCCCCGGTAGACGACGCCGTCCAGATCGAGCAGCGCCAGCCGGTACATCTGAGATATGGGACGGTCGGTGGATTTGAGCATGGCGTTCATGCGCGTCACTCGTCCTGCGCTTCCGCAGCCGGTTCGGCGGCATCTTCGGCCGTCTGCGCATCGTCGGCTTCGGCGGGTTCCGCGTCCTCGGCTTCATCAGCGGCCTCGCCGGTGTCATCGGCGTTCTGGTCGGCGGGGTCGGTGAAGGATTCGGCGCCTCCTTCGGTCTCCTTGGCCGGCAGCTCCTCCTCGTCGGCCAGCGGGCCGTCAAGGGACGCCTCGTCTTCGGCATCGGGGTTCTGGTCGGCTTCGGCATCGGCTGAGTCATCGGAGTCATCCGATTCGGCATCGTCCGACTCGTCGCCGTATCCGTCTTCGGAGCCGCCGTACATGTCGTCGTAGTCTTCAGGCGCGAACTGGGCGTCGTCCTCGCTGATGCCGAGCATGTCGAGCTCGTCATCGGTGAAGTGCTCCATGTCGTGATCGATAATCACGTCGTCCACGGTCTCGTCCTCATCGGCTTCGGCGTACTGGGTTTCGAGACGGTCGAGCAGGTCGTCCAATGCGGCGGCCTCCTCGGTACGGCCGCACTCGTCGAGGAAGTACTGCTCGGCCTGCACGGCACGCATGCGGTATTCGCCCGGCAGCCCTTTGGAACGTCCGAGCGTGTGGACGATCTCGATGGCCTTGTCCCACATCTTGAGGTCGGCGAGGGCGCCGGCATAGACCAGGAACATCTCGGCCTTCGCCTCGCCATGCAACGCCTTGGCATCGTCGGAGCGCACCACTTCGATGGCCTTCTTGGGATCGCCGTTGCCGCGTTCGCAGTCGGCGATGAACGGCAGGTAGTCGAGGAAGCCGTTCATGCGGTACGCGGTGCGGAACTCACGCAGGGCGAGCTTGTAATCGCCCTGACGGTACGCGATGAAGGCAAGCGTCTCACGGGAGAAATCGATGCGCGACGCCTGATGAGCAGCCCACTTGGCGTGGGCGAGGGCCAGTTCGGGATCCTTCTCCTCCAGCGCATAGGCGGCAAGGATGTGCAGGCCGATGTTCTCGGCGTGCTCCTTGGACAGGCCGCGCAGGCGTTCACGCTCTTCCTTGGACAGCATGGACCATTCCATGCCCTTGGGCATCTTCGGCTCGTTCGGACGACGATCCGTATAGGGGTTCTGCGAAGGGTAGCTTACCGTGCCGTCGGAATTGCGACGGGGACCGTTCATATAGTCCTGACGCTTCTGCTCCCGATATTCGCGCTTCTCCTCGGCGGAGAACTCGCGACGCTCGCCGTCGCGGCGGTCATCGCGCTGATAGCGCGGACGATCGCCATCACGATGGAAGTCGCGGCGGTCATCGCGACGGTAACGCGGGTTGTCGCCGCCACGACGGTCATCGCGACGGAAACCACCACGATCACCATCCTTGTGGAAACCGCCATCCCGGCGGAACCCGCCCTGATCACCGTCACGACGCGGACCACGATGGAAATCACGACGATCACCATCACGACGGTCGTCACGACGGAAACCACCACGATCACCATCACGACGGAACGGACGGTCACCATCACGACGGTCATCGCGACGGAAACCACCACGATCACCATCCTTGCGGAAACCACCCTTGTGGAAGTCACGGCGCTCCCCATCCTTGTGGAAACCGCCCTTGCCGCGGTATCCGCCATGCTCGCCGTCGCGCCGGAATCCGCCGCGGTCGCCGTCCTTGCGGTAACCGCCCGACTTGCGGTAACCGCCGGAACGTCCGGAGCCGTAACCGCGGTTGCCGTATGATTTGCCGCCGGAGCGACCCTGTTCTTCTGCCATACGTGTATGCCTTTCTTAATGCAAAGTCTGTTGTTGCGATGCGATGTCACGATGAGCGGGATGGTCTCCATGCCGGCGCAACCACCCCAGCCGGCCCTGGCCGGCAGCTCCCCGCCAGTGGGAGCAGGAATGAATCAGTGCTTCTCGACGACGCCGAGCGCCTTCTTGCCGCGGCGGATGAGCGCGAAACGACCGTGCAGGAAATCGTCCTGGCCCAACGTCTGCTCTTCGTCGGTCACACGGTTGTTGTTCAGATACACGCCACCGGACTTGATGGTCTTGCGGGCCTCGGAAATAGACTTGAACAGGCCTGCCTTCACCCCGGCCTCGGTGATGCGGTCGTCGATGCCGACGGACGCGAACGTCTTGGCACCGGACTCGTCCTCTATCTTGAGTCCGTCGATGGCGGCTTCAAGCGTGTCCTCGTCGATGGAGGCAAGGTCGCCGCCGCGCCCGAACAGGGCTGCGGACGCGTCGATCGCCGCCTGCGTCGCGGCCTCGCCATGCACGAAGCTGGTCACTTCCCATGCGAGGGTGCGCTGGGCTTCGCGTGCGCCGGGATTGGTGCGCGATTCTTCGGCGAGTCGTTCGATCTCGGCCTTTGGCAGGAACGTGAACGCCTTGAGCAGGCCTTCCATCTCGACGTCGGGGCGGTTGAACCAGAACTGGTAGAACCGGTACGGGCTGAGCATGGTGGCATCGAGCCACACCGCGTTGCCTTCGGATTTGCCGAATTTCTTTCCGGTGGCGTCGGTGATGATCGGGCTGGTGAACACGTTCACCGTGACGCCGCGCACCTTGCGAATCAGGTCCATGCCGGAGGTCAGGTTGCCCCACTGGTCGGATCCGCCGATTTCCAGCGTGCAGCCGTACTCGTCGAACAGGTGAAGGAAGTCGTTGCCCTGCAGCACCTGGTAGCTGAATTCCGTGAAGGAGATGCCCTCCTCGGAGTTCAGACGACGCGCGACCGTGTCCTTGGCCAGCATGGTGCCGAGTCGGAAGTTCTTGCCGACGTCGCGCAGGAAGTCGATGACGGACATCTGCGCGGTCCAGTCGTAATTGGAGACGAAACGCACCGGATTGTCGCCGTAGGTTTCCAGAATGCCGCCGATCTGCCGCTTGAGCCGTTCGGCCCAGCCGGCGACGACGTCCTTCGGGTTGAGGGTGCGCTCGCCCGACTGGCGGGGGTCGCCAATCAGACCGGTCGCGCCGCCGACCAAGGCGATCGGATGATGCCCGGCGGCCTGAAGGTGACGCATGTTGATCAGCTGCACGAGATTGCCGATATGCAGCGACGCCGCGGTCGGGTCGAAGCCGCAATAATAGGTGACCGGCTCCCCGTTCAACGCTTCGGCGAGTTGTTTCCTGTCGGTGGACTGGGAAATCAACCCGCGCCATTCCAGTTCTTCAAGGACGGAATCGAATCCGGCCTCTTTGAAATCGGTGACGTGAGCCATGGATATTGGTACTCCCTATCAAATTCTGGGCATTGTGCATCTATCAGTCTCGCAGAACATATCGACAGCATGCGCCAGGACGGCTGCCCGCGAAACGTCGGGGAATGCTCCCCGGTTCGTCGCTTGAATCCGGCCGTCAGTGACGGTACAGGCTTTCGAGAATCCGGCGCAGCTGCTCCAGCACATCGTTGTTGCGTTCGGTGCGCAGTTTCGGGAACGAGGCGATCATTCGACGCTGCTGACGGTTGAAGATGGACATCGCCGCGTCCCTGACCCGCATCATGAAGTCGAACGACATCTCTTTGCCGGATTTCCACGATTCGCTCATCTTGCCGGTGACATCGCTGACGGCGACCTTCATGGCGTCTCCGTAATGCGTCATGGCGGCCATGAGATTGTCGAGACTGTTCTCGAAATGCATGATGCCGCACACCGTGACGACGAGGTCGATCAGCGTGAGCACGAACAGCACCCCGCACAGCCAGTGGATGGCGGGCAGCGGCAGCCGGTCGGTGACACCTGCAACCTGCGGCTGGATCACCGACGTGATGAGCACGCCGCCCACGCCGAACACGAACGCCCCCAGCAGGCAGATGCGCCCGTTAAGATTGAATTTGTAGTCGGAGTAGTCCCACCAGCGGGCATGAAACAGCGCCTCCATGACCCAGGATGTGACGTATTCCAGTATGCTGGCACCGACCATCGAAAGCAGGAACACCACCAGGGGATTGTGTACCTGTCCCAGCACCACGACGGCGCCGACTGCGCCCGCACCGTAAATCGGGCACAACGGGCCGTTGAGGAATCCGCGGTTGACTGGCCGGCGCTCCAGGATGGACACGAGAATGGACTCGTACACCCATCCGCAGAAGCTGTAGAACAGGAACCACAGGAACAGTTTTTCCACGAACAGCATCAGGCCAGCACCTCCCGGCTCCGTGAGGGCTTGTGCCGCCCGTCGTGCGCGGACGCTGCGGATGCTCCGCTTTCGATTGCGGCGAGGGGTTTACCGGACTCCAGTTGCGGCTTGGAGAACCGCTCCAGGGAGAAGGTCTCCCGTGTGGCACTGATCTTGTCGGCCATGGTGACCAGATAGCCTTCGATGTAGCTCGGCGGCTTGAGCGTCATGGGGAACATGTGGCATGCGATGCTGTCGCGTTCGATCGCGTTGAGGCGGAAGTCACGCACTGCGTTGCGCAGTGCAGCCTGCCCGTGCGTGAACCCGTGCAGCCTATGGGCGCCGTCATCCCAGTCATGCCAGTCATACAGGAAGTAATCGTGCAGCAGAGCCGCGCGGACCAGCGAATGCAGATCGACCTTGTCCCACAGATGCAGGCGGTCGGCCATCCACACGGCGAGGCACGCCACGCGGATAGAATGCGCGAATGTCGTCACCGCTCCATGCTGGTAGCATCCGCGCTCGATATGCTGCATATGATCATGGACGATGATGTCGTGCCCATGCTCGTTGACCAACGACCGAATCTGATTGCGCGTCAGCACACTGTTTCCCTTCGCCCGAATCCGTCTTCCGTATGCCTGTGTCTCTTCCAGTCATGATTCTAGGTCAGACTCCTGTCACGCGGGTTCATCCTTCAGGATGAGCCCGCGCGCTGGCGGGGATGTGGAGGCGGTCAGTCGGTGACGGAACGCAGGGACTTCGGGGACTTGTAGGCCGGACCATCGCTCACGGAGTTGGCGAACACGCGCAGCGCGTCGACGGTGGCCTTGGCGCAGGCGATCTGTTCACGTACACGGGCCGGCGACGTGCCGCCCTTGCCGTTGCGGGCGGACACAGAGCCTTCGGTGGACAGCACCTCGCGCACCTGCGGGGCCTTGTCGGCGGGCAGGAAGTCACGGAAGATCCCGATGAAATCGTCATCCGTGAGATCCCACAGCTCCTGGCCGCGGCCTTCGGCGAGCTTGACGCATGCACCGGAAAGCTCATGCGCGTGACGGAACGGCACACCATTCTTGACGAGCCATTCGGCGATGTCCGTGGCGAGCGCGAATCCGGTCGGTGCTTCGGCCGCAAGACGGTCGTGGTCGAAGCTCATGGTGGCGATCATACCGGTGAAGGCGGGCAGCAGCACCTCCAGCGTATCGACCTGGTCGAAGACCGCCTCCTTGTCTTCCTGCAGGTCGCGGGCGTACGCGGTGGGCAGGCCCTTGAGCGTGGCGAGCAGGCCTGTCAGGTCGCCGATGAGACGGCCGGACTTGCCGCGGGCGAGCTCGGCGATGTCGGGGTTCTTCTTCTGCGGCATGATCGAGGAGCCGGTGGAGTAGGCGTCATCGAGACGCACGAACGCGAATTCCTGGGTGTTCCAGATGATGATCTCCTCGCTCAGACGCGAGATGTCGACGCCGGCCATGGCGGCGACGAACGCGAATTCGGCCACCAGGTCGCGCGAGGCGGTGCCGTCGATGGAGTTCTCGGTGACCTTGCCGAAACCGAGTTCTCGGGCGACCGCGACCGGCTCCAGTCCGAGCGTGTTGCCGGCGAGCGCCCCGGAGCCGTACGGGCTGGCGTCGATGCGCTTGTCCCAATCCACGAGTCGCTGCACGTCACGCAGCAGCGGCCACACGTGTGCCATGAGCTGATGCGCGAGCAGCACGGGCTGGGCGTGCTGCATGTGGGTGCGGCCCGGCATGACGGTGCCGCCGGCCTTGACCGACTGGTCGATCAGCGCGGATGCGAGGGAAAGCAGCTGACCTGCGATGACGCGGGAGTGGCGGCGCAGCCACATGCGGATCAGGCAGGCGATCTGATCGTTGCGGGAACGGCCGGCGCGCAGTTTGCCGCCGAGCTCGTCGCCTGCGATCTCCAGCAGGCCGCGCTCCAGCGCGGTGGCCTCGTCCTCGTCGTCTTCGATGGGCGCAAACGCACCGGAGTCGACGCGGCGCTGCAGCTCGTCAAGCGAGGCTTCCATGCGGCTGAGCTCATCGGCGGTCAGCAGGCCTGCGCGGCCGAGGGCGCGCGCGTGGGCGCGGGAACCGGCGATGTCGTCATCGGCGAGTCGCCAGTCGAACTGCGTGGATTTCGACAGACGGGCCAGCTCGGGCGACGGTCCGGAAGTGAAGCGGCCGCCCCACAGGGCGAGGTATTCGGTGTTTTCAGCCATGCGATACTCCTTGGAGAATGGGCATATTCGTGCGTTTTCGACTGTCTGCCAGACTATCAGCGTTGTGATACATTCCCGTGGCGGCTCTCCGGTCGAGCGGCCAGACATACACAAGCACCAGCAGGAATGGCACCGTACAGCGTTACAAAACCGTCAGAGGGCGAATCGCCAGTGCGAGACCTCCTCGTCGATGTCGAACCCGCCTTCGAGCACGAACTGTTTCAACAGTTTCGACGCCTGTACTTTCACTTTGAAATTCGGCAGCGTCACATTCATGCATCGCTCGAAGAACGATTTCGCCCGTGGCACGTCGATGGTGTCACGCAGGGCGTCGAATCGGCCGAATGCGTTCAGACTTTTCTCATTGATATATCTGACGGTGAGTTCTTCAAGCAACGACCTGTCAACGCCGAGATGATCCACGAGCTTGTCGATCTGCTCATCTTTCTCTCGTTTGGCATAGCGCGTGATGTAGTCCCGCAGCGTCATGCCTTCCTCGACTTCCACATCGCCACGCTCCACATCATGCAGGAACAGCTCAGCAAGTCGTTGTTCGTCCCTCGAAAGCGCAGCGAAGGATCGGTGCAGCTGTGCGGACATCTCCGCCAACTCCGGACTGTCCTCCTTGAGTGCCTTGAGCCATTTGACGAAGTTGGCATTCATGTAGTCGGTGTCGATCAGTCCGGTGTCGATTTCGGTGAGATACCCTTCCAGCTCATAAGGCGCTTCGGGGTCACATCTCCCGTCATCGTCCGGTTCTCCGGCGCAGCTGTCATCATCGAACAGCTCCTTATACCGCTGGGCGAGAATCAGATATGTGCGTTCGTCAATTTGGGGACGCACGATATCAGGTTCGCCGTTCCCGCCATCGTTCTCATCCGCATCGTCGGCATCCGTGCCATCGACCTTGTATTCCGTGGTGTTCCAGTCGAAACCCTGCACTTTCGCCGCTTCAAGGTAACGATTCAGCTCTACGAACTCCTTGGCGAACTTGCGTCTGGCCTCCACCGATTCCGGCAGCTGCATGAGGTCCGATTCCCCGTTATCCGTGAACACGTCGAGAATCTCCAAGTACCGTGTATCCATGGATTTCACGTTCGCGGGCAGTTTCTGCACGAACAAATCAAGCGGCCTGTCGCCGGAGTACAGTTTCACCGCCGCTTCGATGAAGCCGTACATGGTGTGCGGCTTGCGGTAGTAGCGGATGACTCCGAACGGCTTGTCCGGCCCGAACAGGCGGTTCGTGCGGCTGAACGCCTGGATGATGCTTTCGTAGTCGATGATCTTGTCGAGATACAGCGTATTCACCCATTTTGAGTCAAATCCGGTGAGCATCTGGTCCACGACGATGAGCAAATCGAGCTGCTGGCTGCGGTTCGTCGATATGCTGCCATATGGGCTTTTGTGCGACAAACGCGATGAAATGTCCTTCTTCATCGCCGGCCATGTGGGGATGATGAACTCTTTGCCGAACGCCTCGTTGTAATCGGTGATGATTTCAGTCAGCGCATCTTCTTTGTCCGTTGCTCCTTCGTTGTTGTCGATGTTGGGATCGAACAACGCCGTTACATGCAACTTAGGTGCTTGCTGCTTGAACAAGTGATAATAGTTGACAGCTTCAGGAATGGAGCTAGTGGCGAGCATCGCATGGAATTTGCCCGCATGGCTGAGCGCCGGGAACTGTTCGAGAATGTCCGAGACCACCATGTTCGGATGCGGGGAGTCGATGCCATATTGGTCTCGTCCAAGGAAATCCTCGATGCCGCTGATACGGTTTCCAGCGCCATCAACCATCGGCCCCATAGGGACCTCGGATTTATCCATGTAATGCTGAAACACCTTAGCTTTAATGGGGTCAGCAAGTGCATCTTCCGTACTCTCAGCTTTCGCCTTGTCAAGAGCTACCACACGTCTAACATCGGAGTCCTTGTACGTGGTCACCATGTACGGATCGAATCCGAGCACATTATGGTCACGAATGCCGTCGGCGATGCTGTACCGGTGCAAGCAACGGCCGAATACCATGGCGGTGGTGGAGTTCTTCTTCTGGTTTTCGCCCAGAATGGGTGTGCCTGTGAATCCGAAGAACAGCGCGTTGGGGAAGGAACGGCGGATGACTTGCAACATGTCGCCGAAGGTGGAGCGATGGCATTCGTCCACGATGAAGACGATGCGTCGTGCAGCAAGTTGATCCAGCCATGTCTGGGTGACGCCCCGCTCCCCTGCTTTCACGTTGCTCATCTTCTGGATAGAGGTGACGATCAGGGTGTCGTTGACATCGGTGCTGTTGAGTTTGTCCCGCAAAACACCGGTGTTCTCCGTGCCCTGCACTTCCGTCTCGCTGTCGGCAAAGCTGCGGTACTCCTTCAATGATTGAGTGCCCAGTTCGATTCGGTCCATGAGGAACACGACCTTGTCGGCGTCATGCGAGTCAGCAATGAGCTGAGCCGATTTGAAGCTGGTCATGGTCTTGCCTGAACCGGTGGTGTGCCACACATAGCCGCCGGGTCGTCCCGGCATGGAGGGTCGCTGTTCCCAATCACATTTCCTCACCACATCGGAGATGGCGTTTGCCGCGATGTACTGGTAGCTGCGCAGCACCTTAAGGCATCCATCCGCTGAATCAGCGATGGTGTAGAAGCCGATGAGCTGGTGCGCCATGGGAATGGACAGCAGGCCGGCGGTGCCGGAAGTGCCGCCGATGAACAGCTTCCATTCGTCTTTGCCTGGGTGTTGCCCGCCACAGATAGGCTCGTTGTTGTAGTCCGCCCAATGGAAGTAATAGCTTGGATTGAATTTGTCCGCGCCGGGATTGGCGAAGTAGACGGCGTCGTCGGGGGTCATGGCCACGAAGATCTGCACGAGACGGAACAGGCCGGTGAACACGCCTTCGTGCGCGTATTTTTCGATCTGATTGGTCGCTTGGCTGACGGGTATGCCGCTTCTCTTGAGCTCGATATGGATCAATGGCATGCCATTGATGAGGAGCACGAGGTCGCCGCGCCGCGAGTTCAGCATCGTGTTCTTGGCTGGATAGACCGGTTGCTGAACGATTTGGT
>UMHJ01036457.1_pt1 | contig 10369 bp, 9 predicted proteins | sample 1965511 | NCBI WGS metagenome assembly UMHJ01 (sample SAMEA4836096, study PRJEB28245) | human gut metagenome | biome: gut microbiome; material: fecal sample | place: Denmark | collected 2008
ATGGGGCGGTACTGCTCGGCACGCGGGCGCGGCTGCGGCGCGCGCTTGGGCTGCACCTGCTCGGGCGCGACCACGGGCGCGGCGGCCGGCGTGATCTTGCCGCTGTCGGCGTAGCGGATGAGGGCAACGGCCACCTTCGTCGGGTTGCCGATCTCCTGAATGAGGCGCTCCTCATCGGGCGCGTTGTCAAACATGTTCTCCATCTGCGCGATGAGCGCCTGACGGGTATTGTCGTCGGTAATCAGGCCAAGCAGGCTGCTGATTTCCGCCATGTAACTCTGTCTGTTGATAGATGGTCACCTCCAAGGGGTTCAATTGCATCTTGAAATAGCATCTCTAATTTACATATTATATTGCACGAATGGTGTGCGGTCAAGCCCGAAATGCACTTTTCGGCCGCGATCCGGCCCTTGACAGGCGCTCTGCGGCGGGGTATCCTGAGGAAAAAGGACCGGTTTTCCGAAAAACCGGAAAGGAGTGGAACGCATGGAACAAGAGCGCCCCTACACCGAAACGGAACCCGAAACCGCGGCCGAAACCGTCGAAACTGTGCCCGAGACGGCCGAAACGCCGGCCGAAACGGGCGAGCCCGCGCCGAAAAAGCCGCGCGAATCGTTTTTCCGCCGCCAGCGCCGCGAGCTTTCAGATGCCTGGCGCGAGATCTACTGCAACAGCCGCGCGCGGCGCATCCGCACGTGGCAGATCGCGGTGTTCGCACTGCTGATCGTGGAGGTGACGGTCATGGCCGTCGCGCTCAACCCGGTCTACTGGATCGGCACCGGCCTGCTCGTGTTCTGGTGCGTGGGCCAGCTGTTTGACCGCCGGCCGGCGCGGCACTCCGTCGCCGCGGTCGTGATGTACTTTCTCATCGCCGTCATGATCGGGATTTTCGCGGTGCAGGAGCTGCTTGGCGCTTGACAAGCGGCGGCGGATTCTATACACTATATAAGTTACCCCATACATTATGAATACGCCCGCGCGGGATCTCTGCGCGGCATACAGAGGAGTGTTGCGCTTATGGCCAAAGAAAAGAAGGTCGAGCAGATCACCGATATGGAAGTCGACTTCGCCCAGTGGTTCACCGACGTGTGCATCAAGGCGGAGCTCGTGGACTATTCCGATGTCAAGGGCCTGTTCATCATGCGCCCGTATGGCTACGCCATCTGGGAGAACATCCAGAAGATACTCGACGGCAAGTTCAAGGCGACCGGCCACCAGAACGTGGCCATGCCGATGTTGATCCCCGAGAGCCTGCTGCAGAAGGAGAAGGACCACGTCGAGGGCTTCGCGCCCGAGTGCGCGTGGGTCACGATGGGCGGCAGCGAAGAGTTGCCGGAGCGCCTGTGTGTGCGCCCGACGTCCGAGACGCTCTTCTGCCAGCACTGGAGCCACATCGTGCATAGCTGGCGCGATCTGCCGTGCCTGTATAACCAGTGGTGCAGCGTCATGCGCTGGGAAAAGACCACCCGCCCGTTTCTGCGCGGGCGTGAGTTCCTCTGGCAGGAGGGCCACACCCTGCACGCCACCGAGGAAGAGGCCCGCAAGGAGACGCTGCAGATGCTCGAAATTTATGCCGAGACCTGCGAGCAGGAGCTGGCCATGCCTGTCATCCGCGGCAACAAGACCGACAAGGAGAAGTTCGCCGGCGCCGAAAACACCTACACCATCGAGTGCATGATGCACGACCACAAGGCGCTCCAGTCTGGCACGAGCCACTACTTCGGCGACGGGTTCGCCCGCGCGTTCGACATCACCTACACCGACAAGAACAACCAGCAGGTCTACCCGCACCAGACCTCGTGGGGCCTGTCCACGCGCGTCATCGGCGGCCTCATCATGACCCACGGCGACAACAGCGGCCTCGTCCTGCCGCCGCACATCGCGCCGATCCAGGTCATCGTGCTGCCCATCGCGGCGCACAAGCCCGGCGTGACCGAGAAGGCCGAGGAGCTCATCGCGCGCCTGAAGGCCGCCGGCCTGCGCGCGCAGGGCGACTTCAGCGACAACAGCCCCGGCTGGAAGTTCGCCAACTGGGAGATGAAGGGCGTGCCGCTGCGCGTCGAGATCGGCCCGAAGGACATCGAGGCCGGCCACTGCGTCGCCGTCCGCCGCGACAACGGCGAGAAGATCACCGTCGCGCTCGATGAGCTGGAGGCGCGCATCCCCGAGCTGCTCGAGACCGTGCAGCAGGGCCTGTTCGACAAGGCCAAGCGCAACCTCGACGAGCACACCTATGCCGCGCACTCGCTGGCCGAGGCCAAGGAACTGCAGGAGAAAAACGGCGGCTTCATCAAGACCATGTGGTGCGGCGACCTCGCCTGCGAGCTCGAGATGAAGGACAAGGCCGGCATGTCCAGCCGCTGCATCCCGTTCCAGCAGGAGCACCTCGACGATGTGTGCCCCGTGTGCGGCAAGCCCGCCAAGTGCATGATCTACTGGGGCGTGGCGTACTGAATCGTTTCACGAAACCAAAATTAACCGCCCGCTGCGATCGCAGCGGGCGGCCTTTTTTCACTCGTTTTCGATGTAAAAGATCTTGTGCAGCGTTTTTACCGGGAGCTTCACGACGCTGCGGTCATAGGTCACGAGACCGTTGAGCTCGTGCTCCACGTCGCTCAGCTGCGTGTACACCGCGGCGCTGAGGCCCTGCGCGATGGCGGGGCGGATCTGCTCGTCATAGAGCGCCTGGAGCGCGTACTCGAGCGAGAGCGGGGCGTCGCACGTCTTGTAGCCGACGCTCTTGCCGCCGATGGCGTGGCCCTCGACGCGGTGGACATAGCCGCCGAACTCCGACAGCAGCGTGGCGCGGCCGAGCTTATCGGGCTGGAACCTGTACTTCTGGAAATACACGTGCAGGCTGCGCACATCGCCGAAGCCCTGATCGTGCCAGCCGCTGGCCGGGTCGATCGTGCGCGTCTTGTCCACGGATCGGATGACCTGCACGGCCGTCTGGCTGTCAAACTGGCCCCAGCCCTCGTTGAACGGCACCCACACGGCGATGCACGGGTGGTTGTAGAGCGTGGTGACCATGTCGCGCAGCTCGTTCAAAAACGCCTTGCGCGCCGTCACGTTCGTGCGGCCGAAGAGGGGATACCAGCTGTCGTCGAGATGCCAGCCCGTCACGAGCGGGGTGGAGACGATGAGCGGGTCGTAGCGCCTGCCGCCGCAGGGCATGTCCTGCCAGACGAGCATGCCCAGCCGGTCGCAGTGATAGTACCAGCGGTCGCACTCGACCTTGATGTGCTTGCGCAGCATGTTGAAGCCCATGTCCTTGGCCAGCTGGATGTCGTAGACGAGCGCGTCGTCGCTCGGCGCGGTGTAGAGTCCGTCCGGCCAGTAGCCCTGGTCGAGCAGGCCGTTGTGAAAATACGGTTTGCCGTTGAGAAACAGGCGGCGCACGCCGTCCTTGTCCGTCTCGACGCTGCACTTGCGCATGGCAAAGTAGCTGTAGACCGTGTCGTCCCCGAGCGTCACACTGAAGGGGTAGAGCGTCGGGTGCTCCGGCGACCAGGGGCGAAACGACTGCACCGGCACGTGCGCCGGCACGCCCGCGGGGAACGTGAAGCGCTTGCCCTCGAGGTCGATCGTGCACTGACCTTCGCCCTCGACGGTGATCTCCACCTGATGCGCGTCAAACAGCGGCGTCACGTGCAGGGAGCGGATGTAGTTCTGCGGCACGCTCTCGAGCCAGACCGTCTGCCAGATGCCGCTCTGCGGCGTGTACCAGATGCCGTGCGGGTGCAGCGTCTGCTTGCCGCGCGGGAGCTGGGACTTGTTCGTCGCGTCGCGCACGCACACAAGGATCGTGTTTTCCTTGGCCAACACCTCGGTGATGTCCACCGTGAACGGCAGGTAGCCGCCCGTGTGCGTGGCCAGCTCCACGCCGTTGCACCACACGGTCGCGGTCTGGTCGACCGCGCCGAAGTGCAGCAGCACGCGGCCAACGTTGAATCCGTCCGGCAGCGTAACCGTGCGGATGTACCACAGGTATTCCTCCGGCTGCAGGACGTGTCCCACGCCGGACAGCTCGCTCTCGGGCGAGAAGGGCACAAGGATCGTGCCGTCGGCCTGCGCGGGCTTGCTCGCGCTCGTCGTGATCGCGTAGCTCCACGGGCCGTTGAGATTCAGGTAGCTGTCGCGCACCATCTGCGGCCGGGGATACTCCGGCAGGGGCTGCGCGCGGTCGAGCGTATCCGCCCAGGGTGTCAGCATAACGTGGCCTCCTTTCTGCCGGCGGCGCGCCGGCAGCGCATTTGCTATCTATTTTACAGGATTTTTCCCCGCTTGTTAAGTCCCGAACACAGAATTTTTTCCGCCCCGCGGACCGCGGCGGCGAAAAATCCAGCCAATATGCACAAAATGTTGCAAAGTTTCCGGAAATGTTGGATTTGTCAGCTTTTTTGCAGGTTCGTTAATATTTAAATTAGTACAATTTGATGTTTTTCCGCCATTTTTGGTGGACGAAATTAGGTTGGCGTGCTAATATATGTGGGTCAAAAAATAGAGAGGTGATGCAAATGCCCTTTAAGTTTCATGGCGGAGTTCATCCCAACTACATGAAGGCGCCGGATGTCCCGGTGACCGTCATTGCTCCTCCGCCGCAGGTCGTGCTCCCGATGATGCAGCATATCGGCGCACCCTGCAAACCGCTGGTCGCGGTGGGCGATTATGTGAAGATGGGTCAGAAGATCGCTGACAATCCGGCACCCGTCTCCGCTCCCATCCACGCGACGGTCTCCGGCAAGGTGATCGCCATCGAGCCGAGACCCCACCCCCTGGGCGATATGATCCCCGCGATCGTGATCGAAAATGACTTCCAGGACACCCCCTGCACGGATCTCGCGCCCCTGACGCCCGAGCAGATGAAGGATCCCGAAGCCATCCTTGACCGCATTCGCGAGGCCGGTATCGTCGGTCACGGCGGTGCCATGTTCCCGACCGCGTTCAAGATCCGCGGCGGCCTTGGCAAAGTCGATACCCTCATCATCAACGGCGCAGAGTGCGAGCCGTACCTCAACGGCGACCACCTGACCATGAAGAACCACCCCGAGGAGCTGCTCAAGGGCATCGAGCTGGCGCGCATCGCGTCCGGCCTCGACAAGGCCTACTACGGCATCGAGAAGAACAAGCAGGACGCCATCGACCTGCTGCTGTCCAAGAACCCCGCGCAATACGGCGTGGAGATCGTGCCGGAGAACGTCAAGTACCCGCAGGGCGCTGAGAAGATGCAGATCAAGGCCATCACGAACCGTGAGGTCAAGCCCGGCGGCCTGCCGTCCGGCGTCGGCTGCAACGTCATCAGCACCCAGACGGCTTACGCCATCTACCGCGCCTGCTACGAAGGCATGCCCAGCATCGAGCGTGTCCTCACCGTTGCCGGCAGCGCCATGGGCGATAAGTCCTACAACCTGCAGTGCCGCTTCGGCACTCCGTTCAGCTACATCGTCGAGCAGTGCGGCGGCTTCGTCGTCGAGCCGAAGAAGATCGTCCTCGGCGGCCCCATGATGGGCCTGATCGCCACGAATCTCGAGGCGCCCAACATTAAGGGCACCGCGGGCATCCTGTTCTTCACCGACAAGGAAGACCGCTCCGTCGAGAACCCGACGTGCATCCACTGCGGCAAGTGCCTGACCGTCTGCCCGATGAAGCTCGAGCCGCTGTACATGTATAAGTACTATCAGAAGCGCGACTTCGAGAATATGCAGAAGTACCACATTCTCGACTGCTTCGAGTGCGGCAGCTGCTCGTACAATTGCCCGGGCCGTCTGCCCCTGACTCATACCTTCAAGACCGCGAAGCTCCTCTTCGCCGCCCGTGCGGCCGAAGAAAAGGCCCGCGCGGAAGCCGCTGCAAAGGAGGCTGAAACGAAATGACACCAAAAGAATATACCTTTGACGCTGCCTATCAGCCTCAGGTTCGCGCCAAGCGCGGCACGCGCGAGATCATGCTCGACGTGATCATCGCCCTGCTCCCGGCGCTGTGCGTCGGCGTGTGGCAGTTCGGCGCGCAGGCGCTCATCCCGCTGGCCGTGTCCATCGTGTCGTGCGTGTTCTTTGAGTGGGCTTACCGCAAGCTCATGAAAAAGCCCGACTCCATCGGCGACCTGTCCGCCGTGGTCACGGGCATCCTGCTCGCGTACACCCTGCCGGCCAACTGCAAGTGGTGGCTGCCGATCATCGGCGCGTTCTTCGCCATCGTGGTCGTCAAGCAGCTCTACGGCGGCATCGGCAAGAACTTCCTCAACCCGGCGCTCGCCGGCCGTGCGTTCCTGCTCGCGTCCTATGCGCTGTTCATGACCACCTGGGTCGTGCCCAGCAGCCTGACGTCCGTCATCGGCGCGGACGCGACCACCATGGCCACCCCGCTCAGCTACATGAAGGCCGGCGAGGCGCTGCCGCAGTACTACACCTTTAAGTCCATGTTCCTCGGCACGATGCCCGGCTGCCTCGGCGAAGTCAGCGCGCTCGCGCTGCTCATCGGCGGCGTGTACCTGCTGTGCCGCAAGGTCATCACCTGGCACATCCCCGTGTCGTTCATCGGCACCGTCGCGCTGCTGACGCTCATCTTCGGCAGCAAAAATGGCGGCGGCTACACCCACGTCGAGTGGATGCTCGACAACCTCCTGTCCGGTGGCCTGCTGCTCGGCGCGTTCTTCATGGCGACCGACTACAGCACCAGCCCCGTCACCGCTCCCGGCCGCATCATCTACGGCGTCGGCTGCGGCGCGCTGACCGTGCTCATCCGCGTGTTCGGCGGCTTCCCGGAGGGCGTTTCCTTTGCCATCCTCATCATGAACTGCTGCGCGTGGATGTTCGACAAGCACACCCAGCGCCGTCAGTTCGGCGTCAGCCGCGAGGACGTCAAGGCCAAGAAGGCCGCTGCAAAGGCTGCGAAGAAAGAAGCAAAGGAGGCTGCTGCAAATGGCTGAAAAGACTGAAAAGAAATCCGGCGGCGGCCAGATCATCAAGCTCGCGCTCGTGCTCTTTGCCGTGTCCGCCATCATGGCGCTGGCCCTCGGTCTCGTCAATGAGCTGACGAAGGACACCATCGCCATGCGCGCGGCCGAGACGACCAAGAAAGCATATGCCAACGTCCTCGCGGCCGACGAATACACCGAGCAGGCCGATTTTGAGAACGACGGCACCATCACCAAGCTCAGCACCGCCACCACCGGCGGCCAGCCGACCGGCTATGTCGCCGAGACCACGTTCTCCGGCGCGCAGGGTATGATCACCATGGTCGTCGGCCTGGACGATGATTATAACTGCACCGGCGTGTACGTCACGAAGCACTCCGAGACCTCCGGCCTCGGCGCCAAGGCGGCGGACACGAACGAAGGCGCCTGGCGCGACAACCTCGTCGGCCAGGGCGACGGTATGAAGCTTGCCAAAGACGGCGGCGACATCACCGCCATCTCCGGTGCGACGATCACGTCCCGCGCTGTCGTTACCGAAGTGCAGACCGTCATCAACGCGGCCAAGTCGCTGGGTTAAGGAGGGCTGAAACATGAATATCAAACAACAGTTCAAGGAAGGCCTCATTACCAATAACCCGGTCCTCGTGCAGCTCATCGGCATGTGCGCCACCATGGCCATCACGACCAGCCTCTTCAACGGCATCGGCATGGGCCTGTCCGTGCTCGTCATTCTGACCTGCTGCAATGTGGTCATTTCCCTCATCCGCAAAGTCATTCCGAACGATATCCGTCTGGCCATCTTCGTGCTGGTCATCGCGGGCTTCGTCACCATCGTTGACCTGCTGCTGCAGGCTTACGTCCCCGCGCTGAGCGCGTCTCTGGGCGTGTTCATCCCGCTGATCGTTGTTAACTGCATCATCATCGGCCGCGCCGAGGCGTTCTGCCAGAAAAACCCCGTCGGCCCGTCGTTCTTCGACGGCATCTTCCAGGGCCTCGGCTACACGCTCGTGCTCATCGCCATGTGCGTCATCCGCGAGCTGCTCGGCAAGGGCTCGTTCGGCACCGGCATCTTCAACACCATCGGCGGTGTCATCGGCACCGGCAACGGCATTCAGATCTTCCCGTCCGAGTACGGCGCGCTCGTGCTCACGCTCCCGATCGGCGGCTTCATCACCCTCGGCTGCCTGATCGCGCTCATGCAGTACGCGCTGCGCAAGTCCGCCGAGAAGAAGGAAGCCAAGGAAAAAGCGCTCGCAGCGCAGGAAAAGGAGGCGGCATAACATGAGTTCTACGACCAGTATTTTTGCCATCATCCTCAGCGCCGTGCTGACGAATAACTTCATTTTCTCGCAGTTCCTCGGCTGCTGCCCGTTCCTCGGCTGCTCGAGCAAGATCGACACCGCCGCCGGCATGGGCCTCGCCGTCACGTTCGTCATGGGCCTGGCGTCCGCCATCTGCTGGCTCGTCAACTGCCTGCTCGTCAAGCTCGGCCTGGGCTTCCTGCAGACGATCGCTTACATCCTCGTCATCGCCGCGCTCGTGCAGTTCATCGAGATGTTCCTCAAAAAGTCCGTCCCGTCCCTGTACTCCGCGCTCGGCATCTACCTGCCCCTGATCACCACCAACTGCGCCGTGCTCGGCGTCGTGCTGCTCAACACGCAGTACAGCTTCGGCTTTGTGCAGAGCGTGGTCTACGGCGTGTTCGGCGGTCTTGGCTTCATGCTCGCCATCTGCCTGTTCGCAAGCGTGCGCGAGAAGCTCGAGTTTGCCGACTATCCGAAGTGCTTCGAGGGCTTCCCGATCTGCCTCGTCTCCGCCGGTCTGCTGGCCCTGGCTTTCATGGGCTTCTCCGGCATGAAGATCGGCTAAGGAGGGCGTGAATATGAACTTTACTTTGATTCTCGAAGGAATTGCCGTCCTCGGCATCATGGGCGCCATCTTCGGTGCGCTGCTGGCGTTCGCCGCCAAGATCTTCCATGTGGAAGTCGACCCCAAGCAGGAGGCCGTGCGTGAGTGCCTCGCCGGCGCCAACTGCGGCGGCTGCGGCTACCCCGGCTGCGACGGCTACGCTGCTGCGGTCGCGGCGGGTCAGGCTCCGGTCAACTGCTGTGTCGCCGGCGGCCAGGAAGCTGCCGACAAGATCGCTGAGATCATGGGCGTCTCCGCCGGCGCGGAGGAGAAGATGGTCGCGTTCGTGCCGTGCTCCGGCGCGGAGGGCGTCGCCGTCAAGCGCTTCAACTACAAAGGGCCCCAGGATTGCCAGGCTGCCATGCTGTTCGGCGGCAAGAGCAACAAGGAGTGCCGCTTCGCCTGCATCGGCCTCGGCAACTGCGCCAGAGCCTGCAAGTTCGGCGCGATGCACATCGTCAACGGCGTGGCCAAGGTCGACCGCGACAAGTGCGTCGGCTGCATGGCCTGCGCTGATGCCTGCCCGAAGAAAATCATCGAGAAGGTGCCGTATAAGCAGGCTGTGCTCGTCGGCTGCCGCAATCAGGACAAGGGCGCCGTCACGCGCAAGATCTGCGACGTCGGCTGCATCGGCTGCATGAAGTGCCAGCGCGAGTGCCCGGCAGAAGCCATCAAGATCGAGAACTTCGTGTCCACGATCGACTATGACAAGTGCGTCGGCTGCGGCCACTGCGCCGATATCTGCCCGCGCGGCATCATTAACCTTATGGATCTGGTCAAGCAGTAAGCTGCCGGCCGGTCAAAAAACCAACAGACAGACGGACATTTCGGTGTCCGTCTGTTTTTTTGCGCACGGGAGTGCCGAACGTCCCTTTTCCTGCGGCGCGCGATGTGTTACAATAGAAAAAATACGCGCAAGGAGGCCGCCATGTACCAGACCCGACCCGATGATTACGCTGCGTTCCGGTGCCTGGCCGGGGCATGTCCGCAGACGTGCTGCGCCGCGTGGGAGATCGTTGTCGATCCGGACGCGCAGGACGCTTACCTGCGCCTGCAGCATCCGCTGGCGGCAAAGCTGCGGCGCGTGCTGCGCGTAGACAGCGAGGGCGATACGTACTTTGCGCAGACGGACGGGCGCTGCCCGTTTCTGTGTGCCGACGGCCTGTGCGAGCTGCAGCGCACGCTCGGCGAGCAGAGCCTGTGCCGCACGTGCCGGGATTTCCCGCGCTGGGAGGTGCTGCTGTGCGACCGGGTGGAGCAGGGGCTATCACCCGCGTGCCCGGAGGCCGCGCGGCGGCTGCTGGAGCGCTCCGCGCCCCTGCGCTTTGTCTCCGCGCCGCTGCCGGACGACGGGTATGTGCCCGGCGTGCGTGAGCGGCGGCTGACGGCCGCCGTCACGGTGGTACGCGACCGGGTGCTTGCGCTGCTGGCGCGGCCGGGGCACACGGCGTATGAAAATCTCGCGGCCGCGCGCGCTTTCGCGCGTGCGGCACAGCGCCAGCTCGACCGGCACCGCATCGCGGCGCTGGCCGCCGGGGATGTGCC
>UMHJ01027188.1_pt1 | contig 10285 bp, 7 predicted proteins | sample 1965511 | NCBI WGS metagenome assembly UMHJ01 (sample SAMEA4836096, study PRJEB28245) | human gut metagenome | biome: gut microbiome; material: fecal sample | place: Denmark | collected 2008
TTTTAATTGTTAATTACGTGTGAAGTAAATCTGTATCATGTCACACTAATAATGGCATTTTCCAACGCAGATACCTTCATGTGACGATGAAGATGCCTTCGTGAAGCAATGAAGGTACCTTCGTCGGCACATGAAGGTATCTGCGTTGGAAAATGGTCCTCTGTCTCCTGAAAAGATTGTCCATGTGACTTTAGACCTCTTCTCATTCAAGCAATTTGTGTTATGTAAATGATTATGTCTTTAGTGGCAGTTGAGTGGGAAGTGTCAGAACACTTCCCGCTCAGCGGCATCTACGATCTTTTCTCTTGTTATCATATTCTTATTCTACGATTTCGATATCTGTTGCTACATAAGGTAAATATTTAGAATCTTTATCTTTGTTCATTACTAAATTCTTTATTATTGCTTTTTTCCCCAAATTAGGGCTGTATTTTGAGTCTAACTTACAATAAGAACCACAGGCCAATTTGCCGTTTTTGTTGTACATTATATAGCTCTCGGTTCCCATCAACGATTCAATTGGTGGAATCTCTATGGTTTTTTCTGGAACAGATTTCTTGCCTAATTGTTCCTCGGATTTGTTCGTAGTTGATGTTTTAGAGGTTCCCAATGGGAGAATTTTAATCTTTGATTTGTTAATCTCAACATCGGAGTTGTTGTTTATATATTCCCCCATCCATTTAATCACATGACATAATTGAAGTACGTATCCAAAGAAAATTTCTTTCTTTTCTTCCTCAATTACGTATGGGTCTTCCTCACTGGTATGTGAGTCCGAACTTGAAAAATTCAAGATGTTTTTTACGAACATTGCCACTTCTTCATTGAAAATGCGATCACCTCCAGCACCATCTTTTCCTGTACCTCGATTTCCAAATCTTATTTTATGTTTTAATATCCGTCCTTCATATGCATTGGTGTCCAAACCAGCCATAAATCGGCTGGCATCAAGCAATACGATATGACCACGAGAGTCGAAACAACCATCTGGGAGAAGACCATATTTGCTCGCACCCCGGAATATGTATTCAATAACTTTACGAAGAGGGTTGCCTTCATATACAAAGTTTAGGTTCTCTTCTGGATAGTAAAGTGCCGAAAGCATTTTAAGCATATATGTGCGAGCTTTGACATAGCCAAACACACGGTTTTCTCCAAGATACTTGAACACTTCATAGTGTCTGAACAAAACTGTGTTTATGCCAGTGGAAGAAGCCACTCGCTTTATGTTCTCAAAGAGTATTTCTTCTTGTGGAACTTTTACCCCGTCAATTTCTTCTTCTGCCGCTTTGATATATTTGAGACGTCCCCATAGGGAATCAAAGTTTTGTCTTTCTTCGGTGTTGATTAATTCCAATACAACTCCGAAATCATCCATCGTTCCGGCGGAAAGGACATACCAGGGAATGAATTTGTGTTTTTCCCCATAGATTCTTGACAAACGTACAGATACATGCCCTAAGAACAACTTAGAAGCGACCAGGTCTGTTTTTTTGATTTTGCATTGAGCATCTAAAATGATCGCGGAATACTCATTGAAGTTGATGCGTAGTTTCTCTTCCGCTTCTTCCCAATTAGTAGCCACGTCAAGCTCTATGTCTTTGGTTTCGGCAACAAGCTGATAACCCTGAATGATACTCAGGTCATCGTCTACCCACAGTACTTTATAAAATGTATCCTTTTTCATAATACTGCAATTATGTTGGTGTCGTGAAAAATAAGTTTGTAAGTCACAGTGAACTCTTCCTCTGGTGAGGAGATAATCTCTACGCTATCGCCAAACTCTTCCATGAGTCTTTTGATTTCATATCCTCCAATACCAAAATGGGTATTCGTATCACCAGAGGTTTGCCCATAAACGGTTATGTCGTTACAACTTATTCGAGAATCCAAAGGTTTCCCGTTATTCGACAATGAAACTATATGGTCAGAACCAGAGCTGGCAATCTCTATCTTGATGATGTTCTCGGCATCTTCCCTGTTTGTAAAGCCGTGAGCGCATGCATTACTTACTATATTGTTGAATATAGTAGTAAGTGCCTCTTTCGGGAACTTTACATATTCAATCGGATCGCCTTTTCTAAGGATGGATCCACCTGTCTCGTCAAAGAGGTTTATTGTACTATGGTGGTCTGTTGGATTGTACTCGTACCTGAATAGTGGGCTTCTATTCTCTTGAATATATTTTTCAATAAATTCCGTTAAGGCAATTTCTTCCTTAACTAGGCCATAGCCTGTATCGAACTTGTTGAGTTGTGTAGTGAGTTTTGACATAGATGTCTCCAAATTCTCAAATATTTCCTTGACAGAAACCTTGTGTATACGTCCTATTACGGCACTCTCGTCAATAGTGCCATGACCATCTTTCCTGACCTGTTCCAACAATTTCCACCAGTTTTTGAAATTAGCCAATGTCTGGCCGATAGCATGCTTCTTCATATGAATATCCTTACGGAAATCCTCATATGCTTTTTGAAGTTTCATGTCGGCCTCATTAATCCCGGCGTGCGCGTCCTCATAACACACTTTTTCTTGTTCCTTCAATGATGGAACCTTAATAAGTATGTCGCAGAGATCGTCGAATGTAATACGACTTATTACACTTCCTGTTGAAAGCCTGACAATTTGCTCTTTAGAATAATCACAAAGCAAAGCGCACAAGAGGTAATCCTCTGTTATGATGTTAGAGGTTATCCTGAATGGATACACTTCGCTTCTCAAGGCAACAGTTTTTACATCTGTTACATCTCTTAATTTAGCGACCTTTACTTTGCCTCCTATAAAACCTACTAAAAGGCAGTCTTTGTCGATTACGCAACCAGTTTCTTTTTCGCTAGCGGTAATGTTGCCGGCAGATATTACACAATTAAGATAATCGTCAGATAGTTCCTGATTTCCAATAATTGGCTTAACTGCTTTGGTCGACAACTTTGTTGCGGGAACACGCGCTATCAAATCGCCTAGTTTTACCAGCTTCTCTCCAGCGGCAAGTATTGGCGTGCTGCTGATAGGCAAATATCTTTTTGGTGAGAAAGAAAGTGAGCCTGTAAGCTCAGAATACTTCCCATGCCACACAAGCTTTTCGTCTTGTTCTTTTAGAGACTCCAAAATGCTATCGACTTTGAGCGTATATCTCTTACGTCCTTCTATCTTTGTGGTGGTAACAAAAGTGGAGTCGCTAAAATCCGCCAGTACAACATTGCCGAAGCCGTCTTTTTTGGCATGGATTAAGCAGGTGTTAATTCCCGTGTATGGCAGGAATGTCTCTGCCGGTAGGGCTAAAACAGCGATGCTGACTTTTAAATCTGCCGCGGTTTTCCTGAAATCTAAACCTAGCTCCCCGTTGCGTGTTGTACAAACACCAAATGGAACAATGGCATAAAGTTCTCCATCATTTTTGAGATTTGTCTCCAAAAGGTGGATTAAGGTGCTTATGGTTTCACGACTCTCGCCAAAGGGAGGACACGTGAATACATAATTATACTTCTTTGTTGACATCTCAACAGGAGTATCACTGCATTCTATAGCACATTCTACACCTGCAGCTGAGTTGCGTATTTCAGCTATAGCCCATTTGGTGCTGTCTTTTTCATACCCTTCGCATTTACACCCAGTTAATCTGTGAGAAAAATCGCCCATACCATTATATGGCAGATAAATGTTACTGTTGGGTTTACACTCCGCTATTTTTAAGCAAAGCTCAACCAACACTGATGGCGTAAATTGAGTCCGTGTATCAAGAAAGTTGTCCGAATTTTGGTCAAAGCACGCTAGAATAACATCTGTGTACTCTTTCTTTAAAATCTCGATTTGTTCTATTGTTAACTCTTCCGTCAAGTCGATAATAAATTGATTCAACTTCTCAATGACTTCAGGTTTTGCGTTAGGACTAGCTGCATATAAGCTACTCCCCAATATAATTGAAGGATTATGGAAGAAACCTTTATTCCGTATCTTGCCGCAAAAGTTGTTTATTGTGTTTTGAGCGTCAACAGAAAGTCTGGCGAACTGTGTCATTGTCTTGGAATTTTAGGGTTAAACTTTAATATCGATTCATTTGACAGTGCAAAGGTCTTTACTTTCTGTGCAAAGGTTGTGCATAGAAAAATATTTTTTCATACAACAAGCTATTTTTCTTGAAAAAGCTTCTCTGAACCAAGCAGGAGAAATAACTTCAACATCAGGCCCGAATGAGAAAATTTGCTGTTCTAGTTCCAAAGTGTGATATAAATGGAGAGATATTATACATTCCTCTTCGTTGACCACTTTCTGCGATTTATGTATAGGTTTTGATGTTACGTATTTGAAGCGTTGGGGAGAAAATTTCAACTGGAATTCTTCCAACTTGGCTTCTGCTCCGTATGGCACTGTTACACCAACCACATTATCGAAATATGAATTGAAATCAATCTTTTCATTTTTTATGAAAGCATGGTTGCTGTTTGATATACTTTGAATACGATCAAAGGCAAGGCTTTTTATCCTTTCTTCTTTTTCGTCAAGCCCAAATAAAAACCATCTTCCGTTATATTGTTTCACAAAATACGGATGCAATATATGTTGATGATAGTTGCCATTGGTGGAAGTATATTCAATGTTTAATGGTTGATGGGCGATTGTCGCGTCAATAATGTCAGAAAGAAATTCAATTCCTTTTAATTGTTCGTTTTGCTCAAATGAAACGAGGTTTTCAATATCGCTTTTTACGCCGAATCTTATTTCAAGATTTGAAATAATTTCTTCTAACCAAGCATTAGAAGGCAAACCTCTATATTTGCTTAGCATTTCAATTGCGGAACGGAGACTTTGAACCTCTGCCACGGAAAGTTCATTCTTGTAGATGGAGAAGTCTGGCTCAGAGTAACGATAATAACATTTCTTGCCATCATACGGAATTGCCTCAAGGTATATGCCGTCAGGAAGCATCTTGCGAATTGCGTTAAAATCACTGCGCAATTGACGCTCCATAATCATCGACTTACGGCCATTTGCGTCATAAAGTTTATCGTTGACTTTTTCTAGTAAGTCGTCAATATTGTATTTGTGATGAAAATCGCTAAAGCATCTGTCTAAAATCATAAATCTATATTCCGCGTTCTTACTTTTCGGCATAATGTCTTGTTATTGCATTGTGAAATTTGTTGGAACTTTAAGAAGTGTCAGAACACTTCCCACTCGGCCGCGCCTGCGGCTTGGTTGCTTCCCGCTGTTTCCGTGATGACGATGCGGATATAGCGGGCTTTCTTGATGGGTTTATTGAAGTAGTGGTAACGCTTTGTGGGATTGTTGACGATGTTGCCAAAGGTGAAGTCTTCCGCCTTTACCCATTGTTTCCCGTCTTGACTGGTCTCCACGTAGCCTGCGGCAGCCATGCCCACGTTGGGCACTTGTGGGGGCAGGTAGGCGAAGCCCGAAACGGTGGCCACGCGACCTAGGTCGATGGTGAACGAAGGCTGCTTCTCCTGTACGGTTGCTAGCCAATAGGTGTTGGCGTTCTCGTCTGCGGCGGCAGTGGCAGGATGCTCCGCCTGGCTTCCGGCAGTGACCTTCCATGTTTTCTTGGCGAAGCCGAAACGTTGGCTATAGACGGCACCTTTCTCCCCATGCAGGAAAGCGACGGCTTTCAGCTCCTTGTTCTCTATCGTGAAAGGCTCCGTGTAGAGCGGGGATTGCTCGTTGGGCTCGCTTCCGTCTGTGGTATAGTGGACGGCGCAGCCTTCCGGGAAGCCCACTTTCTGCCTTTGGTCGAGTGGGGCAGTCCAGTTTGCCCAGCTGAACGTGTCTTGCACGGGGGAAAGGGTCAGTCTGCTGTTGATGTCACGCAAGGCTTCCAGGCGGGGAGGGCATTGGCGATAGTAGTGGGCGGATACATGGCTGATGGCCGGCGAGAGGCGTGACTCCAGCACGCGCACCCTTATTTTGCTGGTGGTGACATCGGGAAAGCGCAGGATGCGCTTATAGCCGATGTTCGTGGCCCGTGCCACTTCTTTCCATTCCCCGTTTACCCATGCGTCCACGGCGTGCCGCTCCACCCGCTCGCTGTGGCTGGTGATGGCCTCTTGCAAGAGCACTCGGTTGATGGTCTTGGCCTGGGGCAGCTCAATGGTAAACGCTTTCGTCTCGCCATCCAACAGCAAATAAGTGTTGTCGTTGTCGTCTAACACCTCCTTGGGGCCTTTCGCGTCCGTCAGCAGGTTCGTTCCGTAAGTCTCGCGTATGCGCTCGCCCGTCTCTTTCAGCACGGCCACGTCGGCGGGGGAGAAGCGTCCCTCGCGGTTGGGCGGTATGTTGAGCAGGAAGATGGAGTTGCCGCCCACGGCCCGCTCATAGATGTCGAAGATGTCGTCAGCGTTTCTCACGCCCTGGTAGATGTCGTCGCGGTAAAACCAACCTGCCCTGATGGATGTGTTGGTCTCGGCTGGTTCATAATGCAGGTAGTAAGGCCGCTCCTTCGAGAGCAATATCTCCCGTGTGCCCAGGTCTCCATGCAAGTCACGGAAGTTGTCCGATGTGCGCGGGTCTTCCGTGTAGGCGGCGATGACGTTCCACTCGCTTTCGCGGCTGTGTCCGCCCTCGTTGCCACACCAGCGCACGTCTTCCCTGCCGAAGATGGTAGCCTCGGGAGCCAAGGTGCGTATCCCCATTCCATGCGGGTGAACGTGTTGGGACCGAAGTGCACGAAAGCGATGAATTCGTTCTTCAATGCCGTCAGTTGATTGGCCGTGGGCGTCACGTGGGCTGCCTTGGCGATGATTTGCTCCTCGCTGTCGCTTGCTTCTACCAGTATGGTGCTTTCCTGGGGGATGGTTTCCTGCTGTGCGTACAGGGATGAACAGCACAGGCACAAGATGGGGATAAAGAATTTTTTCATGTACGTGGTCGTTAAAGGTTAGGATACGCGAATATAATGAATTTCTTGGGAACTTGCGCTGATTGCTGGTGAAAGTCAAGAAAAACCTGCCTAAAAAAGTCAGTAGTATTGAAATCAAATATCAGTAGTATTGATATTGAAAAGCAGTAGTACTGGCTTTTTGAGACAGGTTTTGCTTCCTAGATGTTGAGAATCTTGTAGTCGCCCGCTTCTTCCGTGATGGTTTGCTGCAGGTCTTCCAGTCTCAGCTCGTGGTCAGACTCTATCCTGGCCACGGGCGGCTCCAGTGTCACGGTGGCTTTCACGCCCTCTATGGTGTTGAGAGCTTTCTCCACATGGGCGCGGCAGTGGCCGCACATCATGCCTTCAATCTTGAATTCATACTTCATGGTTATCGCTTTTTTTGAGTTTATATCGTCGTTCATCATGCATGCGCTGTCGGGGCATGGGCGGGAAGAGTCCTCCCTGGAGAGCTTTTTGCGTTTCAGCCGCAGGCTGTTGGTCACTACGCTCACGCTGCTGAACGCCATGGCCGCCCCGCCTATCATGGGATTGAGCAGGAAACCATTGACGGGGTACAACGCTCCCGCCGCTATGGGGATGGCGATGACGTTGTAGATGAACGCCCAGAAGAGGTTTTGGTGGATAGTCCTTATGGTGAGTTGCGACAGGCGTATGGCCTCGCCCACTTTCGTGAGGTCTGAGGAGAGGATGGTGACCATGGCCGTGTCCATCGCGATGTCGCTGCCTTTGCCCATGGCTATGCTCAGGTCCGCCTGCGCCAAGGCCGCGCTGTCGTTGATGCCATCGCCCACCATGGCCACTTTATGTCCTTCACCCTGCATGCGCATGATAAACCTGGCCTTGTCTTGTGGCAGTACTTTCGCCTGATAATGCTCTATGCCCGTCTTTTCGGCTATGGACTTCGCCGCCGTTTCGTTGTCGCCGGTCAGCATATAGACCTCTACGCCCATCTCGCGCAGGGCGTTTATGGCTTCCGTGGAAGTCTCCTTTATCTTGTCCATGATGGCGATGACGGCGATGGCTTGCTTGGAGTCGGCGAACCAAATGACGGTTTTCGCCTCCTTCTGCCAATTCCCGGCTTTTTCCCTCATGTGGTCATCCGCCTGTATATGGTTGGCGTTGAGCAATTCCAGGCTCCCCGCGTAATAGGTCATGCCTTCCGCCACGCCCTTCACGCCCTGTCCCGGAATGTTTTCAAAATGGTCTATCGGCAAGGCCTTCCCGTCTTTCAGCGCGGTGGTTAGGGCTTCCGCCAGCGGATGCTCGGATAGCCGCTCCAGGCTGTAGAGTATGTCCCGTTTCCCGGTAGTCCCTTCACGCCAATACGCGTCGGTCACGGCGGGGTGTCCTTCCGTGATGGTTCCTGTCTTGTCCAGGATGATGGCGTCTATCTTTCGTGCCACTTCCAGGCTCGTGGCGTCTTTTATCAGTATGCCGTTTTCCGCTCCCTTGCCGATGCCGACTATCAGGGCGGTGGGCGTAGCGAGTCCCAAAGCGCAGGGGCAGGCGATGATAAGCACGGTGACCATGGCCAATATGCCGTGGACAAAGCCCATGGAGGGGGCGAAAATCCACCACAGGGCGAACGAAAGAACGGAGAGCGTCATGATGGTTGGCACAAATACGGCGGCCACTTTGTCCACCATTTGCTGGACGGGCACTTTGCTGCCTTGCGCCTCTTGCACCATGCGGATGATCTGGGCCAGCATCGTGTCTTGCCCGGTCTTGTACGCCTTGAAACGGAAAGAGCCTTTTTGGTTGATGGAACCGGCGAACACGGCCTCCCCTTTCTTCTTGCGCGCAGGGATGGGCTCGCCCGTGAGCGTGCTTTCGTCCACGTATGATTCCCCGCTGACGACAATCCCGTCCACGGCGATGCGCTCTCCCGGCTTCACGATAATGGTGTCTCCCGCCTGCGCTTGCTCTATCGGGATGCTCGTTTCCCCCTTGTCGGTCAGGATGGTGACGGTCTTGGGTTGCAGTCCCATCAGCTTCTTGATGGCGGTGGATGTCTTTTGTTTCGCCCGCGCCTCCAACAGCCTGCCCAGGAGGATGAAGGCGATGATGACGCTGGCGGACTCAAAGTAGACGTGAGGCTCTATGCCCCTCGACAGCCAGAAGTCTGGGAAAAACAAGTTAAACACGCTGAACAGGTAGGCGATGCCCGTGCTGCTGGCCACCAGCGTGTCCATGTTGGCCGAGCGGTGCTTCAGCTGCCGCCACGTGTTGACGTAAAACCGCCTGCCAAAGCCAAACACGACCACCGTGGACAAGAGCCACGTGGCGTATTTCGTGAAGTCCGCGTCCATGAAAAACACGCTCATCACCAGGATGGGCACGGCCAGCGCGATGGCGGCGATGGTTTGCCGTCTCAGTAGGCGGTATTCCTTTTCGTGCTCAGACTCCACGGTTTTCTCGTCCGCTCCGTCATCGGTCAGCAGGTCATAGCCCGCCTCCCGCACGGCCAAGCGCAAGTCCGCGGCCGAGCATTCTTCTGGGTTGTAGACCACTTGCGCCGTCGCCGCCGCGTAATTGACGTTGGCCTCATATACGCCGTGCTGGCCGCTCAGGGTCTTGCTGACCCGTGCGGCACATGAGGCGCAACTCATCCCCATGACGGGAAACGTTTCCTTTCTCTTGGTCTCTTTGTCCACGCTAGTCCCTTTCCTGCTGTTTGTTGTCCATGGAAGTCTTTTCCCCTGGCGCGTCGTGCGTATAGTCCAGCAAGCGGATGTTCTCCGGAAGCCATGTCTGTAGCAGTTTCTTCATCCTGGCGTGGAATGGACAGGGATAGCCTATGGGTGTGCCTTTCTGTATGCATGAGGCGAAGGCGATGGTGTCAGCTCCTCGCTCCACGAGCAGCTTGGCTCGCAGCACGGCTTTCTTGCCCGGGCAGCCGCCGCAGTTGGCAAAGCCGATGATTTCGATGTCCTCGTTCGCCTCGGCGAACGCGCCTTTCCGGTTTCTCACGGCCTTGAAGCAACCGCTTCCCGGGCAGTAGTCCTCTGTCTGTTGGCATCTGATGATTCCTAGTTTCATGTTCTTATGTGGGTTGAAGTTGAGGTTCTCGTTTATGTTTTGTATGGGCAAAAGTAGGAATAATTTCTCGCAACTGGGTTGCGAAGGCGAGATTTTAAGTTTTTTAAGCATAGCGTGTCGTGTGTCGTCATGGGCTGGAGTGGCGGAATGAAATGTGCGTTCCCCGTTGGGGAAGCCCTTCCTCGTGCGCGCGTGTACATTATTATATATATGAAGGTATAGGAGGGGAAAATGCCTGTGGGTCTGCGTGTTTTCCAAAATAAGTTGTTTCGCTTTTCAATTCAACTTGTTTTCCCTGGCAAAATAAGTTAACGTGAGTTCGGTATAAGAAAACGATTGAAAAAGTTGTGG
>UMHJ01018230.1_pt1 | contig 10282 bp, 8 predicted proteins | sample 1965511 | NCBI WGS metagenome assembly UMHJ01 (sample SAMEA4836096, study PRJEB28245) | human gut metagenome | biome: gut microbiome; material: fecal sample | place: Denmark | collected 2008
ACTTATGAAAATATATCTTATTCCATACGCTTTTGACGATATAGAAAAATATTTGGAAATTGCTCATCAAATGGAATCATGGGCGAGCTTCAAACATACGCTTGATACGTTACTAAAATCTGGTGTTAAAAAGCATGAGATTCGTAACCTTGTCGGATTTGATAAATATTTTCTTCCGGAAGGTATTTCGTGGAAATAATTGGTAAATTCAGTAGGCTAGGTTGGCCGCCGAAAAGTGTAAACCTTGATGCACCTGCCTACTGTTTTTATAAATCAAGGATTCTGGCATATTATGAAGATGCCAATGACCAACAAGGAGGTTATCTATTATGAGAAAAGAACAGTCTATTTCCGAAAAAAGAGAACGAGATTTTACTGGCGTTTTTATACCGTCACGATTATATCTTACAAACAAATTCAGCCCTAGAGAAAAATTTTTATTAGTGGAAATATATAGTCTTCGCAAGAAAGATAAAAGCGGAGATTGTTTTGCAAGCAATCGGCATTTTGCGGATTTCATTGGTGTATCAGAACGTACCGTTCAGTCAATGCTAAATGGATTAAAAACAGAGGGATATGTAGAAGCATGGTACGAATACGAAAAAGAAAACCCAAAAGTTATTCATTGTAGGCATCTTGTTTTGACAGAAAAATTTTACGAAGAATTTATCAATGAACATGAGATAAAACAATCTTCTGAACATGGTGAGAAAAAACACATGGGGGACGGTGAGAAAAAATACACCTCCCGTGGTGAGGAAATCTGCATGTATAAGTATAACAAGGGAATAAGTATAACAGAAGAAAAGAATACAGATAAAGACTTTATTTTATCAAATAAAGAGAAAAAGACTTTACCAAAGAATGGTAAAGGTTCAAAGACTTCTGCTCCTAATAATATTAACATACTAGATATAAATAATATACCCTCACGGACAACTGAGCAGAAGGAAGTGTACCGCAAGCAAAAACAGAAAAATCGTTCTGAGAAATACCGGTACGAAGATGTACCACAGATTTTGTACAATAAGTTTAATTCGCTGTATGGTGAACAGGAGAACATTCTGGAAGATCATGACATTTGTCTGACCATGGCAGTTATCGCTTATTACTTCAAGCAGTACCGGGAACACATGGGTGAACAGCATATAATGATTTCTGCCGAATACGCAGATCAGTTCATGGGTGTTATCATTGGCGATGATTCACCGCTTCTGAAAGCGGACGTGGAAGAAAAGGATGAGCTCCGGTTCTATCAGGACATGATAGACGAGTTTTTTAAATCAGACATTGGTCAGCGAAATGGAAAAGATTTTGACCGTCATATCTGGTTATTCTTCTCAGAGAGAAATCAAGACATTTTGTGTGAACGAGTAAAACAGAAATGGGAGGAGGAAGTTGAATGTCAGTAGACAGACCATTATTCATGCCAGGAGACATCGTAAAACATTTCAAGAGAGAAACAATCTGTGATCCGCAGAGCAATGATTATCTGTATGCCATCATTAGCGAAGCGACGCATACGGAGACTGGAGAACCACTGATGATTTATCAAGCCCTGTATGGCGAAAGGAAATTGTATGCCAGACCGCAAAAGATGTTCTACAGCCTGGTGGATAAAGAAAAATACCCGAATATTTCCCAGAAGTATCGATTTGAAAAATACAGAGGAACGATTTACATTGAATAAAACAGTTGAAAAAACGTCTGAAATACCGTAAGTGATAATTTCCTCACGCAAACGATTCAAATTGATTCTAGTCAAAAACGTTACAGTAATTAATTACAAACTAAATATAAAGGAGAAACACATGGACTTCAAAACAAAATACTTTGCTATCTGGCAGGAAGTGTGGGGATTGCACAAGAAATACTGGCAAATCCCGATGGATGACTCTGAGATGTGGAAACAATTCGCAGCTGAAGCGGAAGCCCTCAGGAGCAGATATGTGGGAGCACCGGAAGAACATTTCGTGGGGAAACTGATTCTTGCCGTGACAAATGAAGTGGAAAACGTTTCAAAAACACTTGAATGATAATTTCCTCACGTGACGCATAAAAATGGATTCTAGCCGAAAATACTCAATCAATTATTGCGATTTTCGTTGTAGTTTCATGAGCACAGATGTATAATTGAGCTATCAATCCAAGGGAGGAAGAAGTAAATGAAAAAGTGGAAAAAGTTTACAGTGATTTTGTTGGCAATGATCTTGGCACTTGCCATGTCGGTTCCGGTATCGGCGGCAATGTTCCCGATAGACATAGGAACCACCGATGATGGCGATTACATCATAGGGAGAAATTTGACGGTGGTAAGTGGCTTCGAAGTAGACAGAAATATGTATATTAGTCCGGGCGGCTCGTACACATTTTACGGAGAACTGACAGTTCACGGAAACCTTTACGTTTTAGGCGATTTTTATAACCACGGAACAATTAACGTTGATGGTAATATCTTCTGCCTAAATTATTACCAAGGGGGATACTTGCTAGAACGTGCAACACAGGATGATGGAAACGGCAATATTCAGTATTTCGACAACGGAAATTTCCACAACTATGGAGATATATCGTCGTCTCCGTATGTGGATGCAAATTATGCATTCATAGAGATTCCTACAGTTTGGTACTGCACGCATTCTTCTGTTTCAAAAGCGACATGTACTAAACCAAAAAAATGCAAGGATTGCGGAAAAGTTTTAAGCGGAGCACTTGGACATAATTGGATATCAGCTACTTGCACATCGGCAAAAAGATGTAGCCGTTGCGGTAAAACTGCTGGGAAAGCATTGGGACATAAATGGTCCAGATGGAAAAAAGCTAATAAAGCGACTGTGTTTAAAAAAGCAACGCAGGTAAGAACTTGTTCGAGATGTAAAAGAAAACAGAGTAGAAGTGTTGGAAGTAAGTTAAAACCAATACTTAAATTCAACCGTAGAAATGTAAATATGAATGTATATGGCTCCACAAACGTAAGGGTTACGCTGGCAAATGGAGATCGTATTAAATCTGCAAAACCGCAAAATAGATCCATGCTTGCAGTGGGTATCACGAACAAACAGATCAATATTTACGGAAGTGGAAAAGCAGGAAAGACTAAAATCTTGATTACTCTTGCCAGTGGGAAGAAAGGCTATATAACAGTTACGATAAAGAAACCGGCATATACAATAGAGGACCCGGGTGATTTGTTTGAGTAAACATCATATGTAAAAATATGGAATCATATTACGCCAAAAAAGTATAATGAATAATCATAAAGCGTCTATCTTTGATAGGCGCTTTTTTCATGCGCAAAAATGAGGTGATTATTCAATGGCAGACGTTTTTATAAAAATTAATGGTGCAGCGATGCCTTGTCCGTCCTCTTTCACATGGGGACTTCAGGACATATCAGCGTCAGAATCCGGGCGTACTGATGACACGATCATGCATAAGAATCGTGTTGGACAGAAGAGAAAACTGGAAATAGGTTGGAACGCACCGGAATGGGAAAAAGCTTGCAAAATCGTGCAGGCGGTCAACCCAGAGTACATTTCTGTTGAATATCCCGATCTCTTGTCTGGAAACAAACACGAAGTCCGAACCTTTTATGTTGGCGACCGGTCCGCTCCTTTTAAATGCTGGTGGGTCGGGAATCAACGGATGGAAGGATTGCAATTTGACTTGATCGAGCAATAGGAGGTGAGAGATTGAGAGACATTTCAGACAGATTTAAGAATGAACAAAATAACGATAACAGGAATTATTTAAAATACGCTGACATAACGCTGACGGATGGGACAGTTATCAATCTTACCAACGCTGATTTTTGGTCGAATGGTATGAAGTTCGAGGATTCCGTGTCTGACGACAACACGTTTAACATCGGGTCCGCAAATATCAATACTTTGAACCTGTCAATCAATAATTTTGATGGAAAGTATACAGATTATGATTTTACGGATGCTACGGTGATCTGCTACGTAGGAATCGAACTTGAGCCGGAAGATACCAGCGCATTGCTCGATACCACTGGTGATAAGATTCTGGATACGACCGGTAATGAAATCATAGTGCATAAGAACGCTTTGATAGAAAAAATCCGAATATGTACAATGACAGTCATAGATACTCCGTACCAGAATACTACAATTATCGAACTAGAATGTGAAGATAACATGCGGAAGTTCGACCGTGATTATTCTGCAAGTAAGCTGAAATATCCGGCGACAAGGAAACAAATCATACAGGATGCTTGCAAAGTGTGCGGAGTAACACTGGACACACTTAATTTCTATCAGGATTCTTACCAGATACCAGCAAGACCTGATGATGAAGCACTGACCTTCAGACAAGTCATTGCATGGACATGCCAGATCGGATGCCAGTACGCCAGATGCGATAAATACGGCAGACTGACTATAAAATGGTATGACACAGAAGTTACCGATGCGAACAGAGTAGCTATAAATTCCACGAATGGCTTTACCCCAAACTTGGACGATGTAGTGATAACTGGTGTGCAGGTAACAGAGTATCTGGAATCCACATCTACGGACGAAGAAGCGAGCTCGTATCTGTACGGAGAAGAAGGATACGTTCTGAAAATCAGTGGAAACAAACTGATTCCGCAAGGAACCGGAGAGGTTGTTGCAAACATAATCGGTGAAAAATGCGTCGGGATGTCTTTTCGACCGTTTGAAACAGAATGCTTGACTGATATAGTTCTTGAAGCCGGTGATGCTGTTCTGATCACCGATAGAAAAGGAAATAAGTATAAAAGCTATTTGACAAATGTCGTGCTGCAACCGGGGTCGTTTGAGCAGATATCCTGCAATGCTGAAAGTGCTGCCCGAAATAGTTCAAAGACTTATTCGCTCGTAACACAAGCAGCTGTGGATGCCAGAAAATCCGTTTGGAGAGAGCGAACCACCCGAGAGCAGGCATTGCAAGAGTTTAAAGACCGACTGGACAATTCCACCGGTGTTTACACTACAGTCCAGACTCAACAGGATGGCAGCCAGATATTTTACTTACATGATAAACCCACACTTGCGGAATCGAAGGCTGTATGGAAGATGACCGCAGAAGCATGGGGCGTTTCAACAGATGGCGGACAAACATGGAATGGCGGAATGACCGTTGATGGAGATACGATTGTAAGAATTTTGAACGCTGTTGGTGTTAATGCTGACTGGATTAATGCCGGAGCAATCACGGTAACAGATACCGATGGAAGCATCATCTTCTCTGTGGATATGGACACAAAATCCGTATATCTCGACGGAAGTGTTCAAATTGGTGGAGGGAAATCTCTTAATCAAACATTTGCAAACTATCTCCAAGAGAGCAAGGATTATTCAGACGGAAAACTGTCTGAATACGCCGAAACGGTAACTGGCTCACTGGGAGAGTTACAAGACCAGATAGATGGTCAGATTGAAACGTTCTACTACGATTATGAACCTACGCTTCAAAACAAACCTGCATCTAATTGGACAACAACAGAAGAACGGAAAAAGCATGAAGGAGATTTGTTTTTTTGGAAGCCGAACAAAGAAACTGGTGAAGGCGGATATGCTTACCGGTTCTTTTATGATTCGACCGTAGGTAAATGGGAATGGGTTCTTGTACAGGACACCGATATCACAAAAGCTCTTGCGGCGGCTCAAAATGCACAGGATACCGCAGATCATAAGCGCAGAGTTTTTGTGACAAAGCCACAGCCGCCTTATGATATCGGTGATTTATGGTCGCAGGAAGAGAGTGAAGGTGGAGACATCCTTACCTGTACAGTTTCAAGAGCAAAGGGAGCATCTTATGTTCAGTCGGATTGGCAGAAACTGAATAAATATACGGATGACGCAAAAGCAGAAGAGGCCCTTGAAGCGGCATCCCTAGCTAGAAACATGACCATACAGCTTGATAATGACTATCAGGGAATCCCGGTTGACAGTGACGGAAACTACACGGAGTTCCCGGAGTGCACCACAACGGCGACCGTCATGTACGGCACACAGGATATTACAGACAACTGTACGTACACGATAACGACGTCCCAGAACATACAAGGAAACTGGGATAAGGAAACTAAGACATACACTGTCACCGGGCTGACTGCAGACAGCGGATGGGTGAACATCAAAGCCGCATACCTGAACAACCTTGTCGTGTCGAAACAGTTCTCCCTTGCGAAACAGTACGCCGGACCGCAGGGCATCCCGGGAAAAGACGGAAAAGACGGAAAGACACAGTACACGCACCTTGCTTATGCCAATAGTGCGGATGGTAGAACAGATTTTTCAGTAAGTGACGGAAACCGTGAATATATCGGCATGTACGTGGACTTCGTGGAAGCCGACAGCACCGATCCGACAAAGTATACGTGGTCACTGATTAAGGGGGCAAACGGAGCACAGGGCGTGCCGGGAACACCGGGAGCGAACGGAAAAACACCATACTTCCATATCGCTTATGCGAATAGCGCTGATGGCAGAACAGGTTTCTCCGTAGACGATAGTGTCAATAAGCTGTATATCGGGCAGTATACTGATTACACGCCAGATGATAGCACTGATCCGACGAAGTACAGTTGGACAAAGATTAAGGGCGAACAGGGGGCTGCCGGAAGGACTTATTTCTTCCAGAGCAATGCAGACGTTCTTTTGATGGGAGCAGACAAGAAGATAACACCGGCGCCGCTCATTGTAGATTCATTCTATCGTGACGGAAACGGAGAAATTGCACAGTCGCAAAAAGGTTGGTGGAAACTGGAAAAATCCACCGACAACGGCGCTACATGGTCGGCACTCACGGTATCGCAGACTGCGGCACTTGACCGGCTGAACGTTAATGTCAATAGCCTGTCGCTCAATGCCCATGACATGCTCAAGGTTTCACTGTATTTTGATCAGTCGAAAACGAAGCTTGCGGACTACCAGACATATTCCGTTGCGGTTGATGTGGCGTCACTGACACAGGAGCAGATAGTTGATATCCTGTCAGACGATGGGAAGTTTAAGGGGCTGTACTACGAAAAAGATGAAAGTGGAAACCAGACGCTGTATATTTCGTTCAATGCCATGAAAGGTGGCGTCATCAGTCTTGGCGGCACGAATAATGGAAACGGTCAGTTGAAGATTTACGATGCTGACGGAAATCAGATATCGAGATTAGGATATACCGGATATGTCGTACTTAATAAAAACACCGGAAACCCGATGGTATCTCTTAACACTGCCGGATTGCGATTGTATACGGACTACACAGATGCAGACAACTACAATGCGCTGATGCTTGGAAAGTATGGGCTGTACGCACAGAAAGTCCAGAATAAAGTGCCTGAACTTTGGATGGAAGGTGATACGAGCAAAAAATGGGAAGGCTATATTGTTCGCTATCTGAACAATAAAGTCCGAATAAATACAAACTCACTTTTTACGGACGGATGCGAACTTGGAGCAAATTTTTCGACAGATGGAAGTGCAACTATTGGCAAAAGCTTGAGCGTAGGCGGAAACGCAACTGTCGATGGAACCCTTATGTTTTACGACTTGGAAAATCAAGCAAAAACATCCGGCAAAGTCAAAAGACAACCGGTAGCGTCCGTAAGCGCAGATGGTTCGCAAGTGGCCTATCTTTATTCAGGAACGGGTAGTAAACATGGAGATGCGGCAACATACAGACGTTTAGGAATCCGTGCTAAATGGGGTGGATCTGGCTTTAGCACAGACTATCTATATACAGCCTCACAAGTTTCCGACATCCGTCTAAAAGAAAACATCGAAAGCAGTGAAACAGACGCTCTCGAAACGGTCAATCGTATGAAAGTCCGTCAGTTTGACTGGAAAGAGCGGATGGGCGGATGGCACCAAAACATCGGTTTCGTGGCGGATGAACTGGAAGAAATCGACCCGAACTTGGCTCTGGGCGGCGGATATGACGAAAACGGCGAGATGGACATTAAGCAGATTAACAGTCCGTATCTTCTCAACTATGCCATTAAAGCCATACAGGAACTCAGCGCAAAGGTTGACGAGCAAGAAAAACGTATCAAAGAGTTAGAAAGGAGATTACAGAATGGGTAAATTTAACGAGTATTCACAGAAAGCAACACCGGAGGATGCGGATTCTTTAATGATTTACGATGCGGCGGCAAAGGCAAACAAGCTTTCACCGTTCAGCGGAATCTGGAACTGGATTGTTGGGAAACTGACCAATGCGGTCATTAGCAACTTGCAGACGAACAACCAGACGGTACTGGGGGCGATTAATGAATTAAAAGTAGTAACTTTAAGCGCACTAAGACAAGTAGATGTTAATGTTGAAGATTGGAATAACATTGCTTCTCCTGGTATATACTCAGGAAATGGTTCTACATCCAAAAACACGCCGATTGAAGACACAATATGGATAAACGCTTTTGTAGTTCCATCTAACGGTAATTTAAAATATTTAACTGCGTATGCTATTACTGACAAAGGTATTTTTTTCAGGAATATGAACAATGGAAGATGGGAAGCATGGCTTCAGATAAAATAGCAACAACGCAATAAGCAAATATAAAGACTTCCCATTTAGTTCATTAAAAATTTCATAAAAAGCTACCAATGGAGTGTGGAATCTGTACACTACAGCCATCACAAATATGTTTCATGAAAAGGAGTTGATAAATATGGAAATTAAAGGTATTGACGTATCATCTAACCAAGAAAAACCGGACTGGACGAAAGTGGCTAAATCCGGTATTAAATTCGCAATTTTAAGAATCCATCAGAAAACAGGTGTTGACAGCTCATTCGAGTACAACTACAAGGGATGCAAGAGCAACGGAATCCTTGTCGGTGGGTATAAGTATTCATACGCTCTGACACCGGCACAGGCGATTGACGAAGCGGAAGATGTGATTGCCGCACTGAATGGAAGAGGATTGGACTTCCCAGTGTTCTACGACCTTGAGTGGTCTAATCAGCTAAAACTCGGTAAACAGGCAGTCGAAAACATTGCAGTCGCATTTTTGACCAGAATGAAGAAAGCTGGTTATAAGGTCGGCATCTACTGCAACACGGACTGGTACAACGGCGTTCTGACTGACGCACTCAGAAAGTATGAGTGCTGGATTGCTCATTACCCAGACCCCGACAATGGGACAATGCAAACAAGAGTAAAACCAAAAGCAGGAATTGGCTGGCAGTATTCCAGCAAAGGAAAAGTATCCGGAATCAGCGGAAATGTTGATATGGATGTGTTCTACAAGGACTATAGAGGATCAGCACAGAAAGGAGAAACAACAATGGTAAAAATCAGTAACTGCGGACATGATGAGAACGGAAGGTACGCAGGTGGGAAAGCAGGAGATCAGACTGGTACAGAATATCGGATCATGAACTGGTACAGTAGGCCATGGCTCTGCGTCTTAAGATTCAATGACACCAAAATCGCAACCATGATCGCAGATATGGCGACAAAAGCGGCCCAGAATAATCTCATCGGGTACGATCAGGGCACAGCCGGAAACAGCAATGACCGGTATTCGTTCTGGCAGCACTTAAAGGCAAGTAACTACGATCCGGCGCAGATCACGGTAGCTTGTGAATCTGATTGCAGTGCAAGTACAGCGGCGATTGTAAAAGGTGCCGGATATCGTCTGAATAATACAAAGCTCAAAGCGGTCAGTATCTATCTGACAACACGAAACATGAGGGCTGCAATGAAGGCTGCCGGTGCGAAAGTACTGACGGACAGTAAGTACCTGACATCCGGTGACTATTTAAAGTCAGGAGATATCCTTCTGAATGATAACCACCACGTGGCTATCGCCGTTACCACCGGTGCAAAAGTAAGTACGCCTTCAACCACGCTCACCGGCACCTTCCAGACAAGGCTTCCGATTCTGAGAAAGGGCAGTTCCGGTACAGCAGTGGCAATGCTTCAGGCAATGTTGGGTGTAGAAGCTGACGGACAGTTTGGGAATGACACATATGATTCCCTCAAAGTTTTCCAGAAAAATGTCGGTGTAAAGGCAAATGGAACTTGCGGCATTGATACCTGGAAGAGAGTGATTGAGCATATGAAAGCAAATACAAAATAACGTTCTGATTGATTTTTCCTTCAGAACAAGGTATACTATCAACAGCCGCACAGGGGTTGAACTTATGATGTAAAGTTTCCTGTGTGGCTACGCACAAGTGAAGAGTGCAGACTGATTCCACCGTGCATGAACGGAAGAGCTGTATGTCCCAATTCGAGGCTGTTAGCAGCGGCACGAGTGGACAGTCAGGAAAAGAGTTGGGCATAAAAA
>UMHJ01063346.1_pt1 | contig 10185 bp, 9 predicted proteins | sample 1965511 | NCBI WGS metagenome assembly UMHJ01 (sample SAMEA4836096, study PRJEB28245) | human gut metagenome | biome: gut microbiome; material: fecal sample | place: Denmark | collected 2008
GCTGTTTCCGCTCGTTCCATTTTTCAACGGCTTCGGCAAAACTCTTATAGTGCATAAAGTAAACCTTTATCCCAAGAGCACCGACACCGACCGGGTAGTCCTTCCCGCTGTCCTTCACTTCCTGAATGGGCGTGTCGATAAATTCATCAAAATTTTCGAGTGCCTTCACGAAATCCTCCGGCGTCAGGAACAGATTGATGAATGGGCTCCGGAACTGCAGCCCCAGCCAGTGATAAATAAAGCCCCCTGCACAGTTGCTGCAAATCAAAGTCGGAGTTGTATTTTTCAGTCGCTCTCGATTTTTTGCATTGATTTTGTCATGCAGGAAGTTCAAGACTTTCTTTTGAATTCCCATAGAAAACACCTCACAATATAATCCCAAACAATCTGTATGCCAGTTTTATATCCAGCATTGCCACACGTGCCAGAGCCTTTCCCTTCTTTGACACCGGTGCGTTCAGATACGATTTTCCATAGTTCCGGTAAAGCTGTTGGAATTCATCCAGTACCGCTTTATTTTTATATCCCGCTTTTGCCATCAGCATCAGGCATTGGTTGCAGGCATAGATAACACCAGTCTCTGCCTCTTTATTCAGGCTTGGATAATGAGCCCGGATAAAGGCAAGCTGCTCTTTTTTCCCCTGTATACTATCCAAACGCTTCTCTGAAAATCCGCTTGTTGTGATGCTGTTTGGGCTTTTCCGATAAAGATAGCCCACTTGGGTAGTCGATACGATGCGGGATGCCTTATCTACTACTTTATAGGTCGTAAAGACATCTTCATGGTATTTCCCGACCGGGTAGCGGACATTGGCAAACAGCTCCCGCCGGTAGACTTTTGCCCATGCAGTCGTACCGATTTCAGAGCCGAGCAGAAACTTCTGCATCTGCTGTATCGGGTCATCATAGACATTGACCTTCGCGACACCATCAAGCAAAGGAACCTCTGCCCACTGCGCATCCGCTTCACAGCGCACATTGGAAAATGCGATAAAATCGGCCTGATAACGCTCTGCCAGCTCCAATGCCGTACGGATAAACTCTGGAGCAAGCATATCGTCGCTGTCAATAAAGGTGATAAATCCGCCTTTTGCGGCTTCGATTCCGGTGTTCCGTGCCGCTGACAGACCGGCGTTTTCCTGATGGATGACCTTCACACAGCTGTATTCGGCTGCATATTGGTCACAAAGTGTGCCACTGTTATCCGTAGAGCCATCGTCTACCAGAATGACTTCCATATCGCTGATGTTCTGCGCCAAAATAGACCTCATACAGTCAGCCAGATATTTTGACACATTATAAACAGGGACAACGACGCTAACCATATTTATCCATCTCCTTTATGCCCAGAAAGGCAGATAGGCATATTGTGCCGTTGAAGCTGCTTTCAAAAATAGAACTATCATTCCTGCAACTACTCCCGTTGTATATATACTTTTTGTTGCTCCGCTCCAAAGCCCACAGGATTTGGGAAATAATAATATAAGGAATGGTTGAAAAAGCATTGACAAACGCTGTGCGCCATCAAACGACAATCCTATAATATTAATGCTGACATAACACAGCGAAAAAAGCATGACTTCAAAATCTATGTGATGCTCCTTTTTACTCCAATCCAGTCGGAATGCAGAGAGCAAAATGATTGCAAGCACAATAACCCAAACAATAACAATACCGTTTGCCTCATTGATTTTCCATCGTCCATTACCATATCGCACTGCATAAATGGGAAACCATCGAAGAATAATTGGAAGAAATGCGGCTCCGACAAATCCAACCACCATCATTACTATGGTACTGATGATAATAGACTTTCTTCCCGCTGGTATTTTTTCGAAGATAACCGCCAAAAAAAAGACACAACAGGATACATGAAATGTGCAAGCGAGAAGCACGCCAATGACAAATCTTTTCCAATTTCCTTTTTTTAATTCTACCCACGCAATGCAGCAAAGACCAACACCAATTCCCTGCCGCAAAACATTAATTGAGAGAAGATATGAACCAACAGCCAAAAACGAAAAGACCGAAACAATCACGTTACTTTCTATATAAGTGCTTACTAATTTGTAGATACCGTATACAAAAATACCAGCGCACAACGCTATGAAGAGTTGCGTAGGTACCATTAAATCGCCACAAATTTTTTCAAGGATCATAAAACCCTTTTCTGTGGTGAAGAAATGATGATTCCATTCACCTTTAATGAGGCCTCCCCAACTCAGTTCCTGAACCGCCTCATAATATTTTATATAACTGACAGTATCTACTCCAACCGTTTTATTTCGCAAGGCAGACAACAGAAAAACAGCCAAAAATGACATCGCCACAAAGAAATTCGATCCTTCGCTTTTTACATTTCCAACAGTATATAATACTGTTCCTTTTTTTGTTACACACCAAAGTAACAATATATAAACAATAAGAATTATGTACGCACTCATACTGGTGTTTTAGCACCTTTCTGTTTTTTTGCGTTATGGAAATAAATCTTTTCGATTTTCTCAAAGCACTGATTCAACTCATACGTCTCGCAGACAAACTCCCGTCCGGCCTGTCCAAGCTCATGCCGCCTATCTGCATCCATATACATTTCATACATAGCCTGTGCCAGCTCCTGCGGGTGCTTGCGCGAAACCACAACGCTGGTTTTTCCCGGCACAGTTGCTTCCATCAGTCCCGGAATATCACTAATAATAACAGGCGTACAGCACGCCTGCGCCTCAACCGCCGAAACGCCAAACGACTCCGACTCCGACTCCGACGGGATTATACCACAATCCATGCACGCCCACGCAAGAGCCGCTTGTTCCTGCGGAATGAATCCCAGCCAATTTGTGATATTCTCGATTCCAAGCTCTTTTGCAAGGGCTTTATATTCGTTTTCCTGCGGTCCCTTTCCTGCGATTCGGAGCTGTACCGGCACTTCCGGGTGCTGTTTTTTCAGCAGTGCAGTTGCCCGGAGCAGTGTTGCAATGCCATATTTATCCGAAAGCGATTTCACCGTACCGATAACATAATCTCGACCGTTCTTGGTGTTGACGGTATCATACTTTTTCCCCGGTGTCTTGTCCGGTGAAAAAAGCTCGCAGTCCACGCCAAACGGTGTAATAGCAAAAGGCTTTCGGGTATACTGAGATGCTTCTTTTGCCATTGCCTTACTTGTAGAGAGGAGATAAGCTGCTTTGTTCAGGCTGAACTGAAGCATCATCCGGTGAAGGATACTCTTCTTGGGAAAATCGTATATATCCGATCCCCATACAGACAAATAATAAGGCGGAAGATTCGCCAATGCGGCAACTGTTCCATAGCTGGTTGCATAGTGTGCATTGATCACATCCGGTTTTATTTCATTTACGATTTCGTGAACTTTTCTTGCCTGAAACAGATATTTGAGTTTTTGCGCGTCACTTCCGCGTACTCCTGCACCACTGTTGATGTAGTGAACGGTGCAGCCCTCTATTTCACCTTCTGTAAAAGAGATCACATCGATTTGATGCCCACGATTCCGGAACCAGTGGCACCATTTTTGGGTGTGATAATTATTTGCAGGTGCAATAAAACATATTTTCATGGGTTTGATTCCTCAGTTTTTACAGAGCCCGAACCAGCACATCTGCAATTTTCTCACACGCATGACCGTCGCCATACGGGTTGCTTGCTTTGCTCATTGCATCATACTCTTCTTTGTCGGAAAGCAGACGACTGAATTCGTTATAAATGGTTTCTTCTTCGGTACCAACCAGTTTCAGGGTTCCGGCTGCAATGCCCTCTGGACGCTCTGTCGTGTCACGCATAACAAGAACCGGCTTGCCGAGAGACGGTGCTTCCTCCTGAATTCCGCCAGAGTCAGTGAGAATCAGGTAACTACGGCTCAGGAAGTTATGGAAATCCAAAACATCCAGTGGTTCGATAATGTGGATGCGGTCATCGCCACCAAGGAACTCATCTGCAATTTCACGCACAACCGGGTTCATGTGGATTGGATAAATTGCCTTCACATCCGGATGCTCATCCATCACATGGCGAATTGCCTTGAACATATGACGCATCGGCTCTCCAAGGTTTTCGCGGCGATGTGCAGTAATCATAATCAGACGGCTACCCTTTGCCCATTCCAGCTCAGGGTGAGAGTAGCTCTCACGCACAGTGGTTTTCAGCGCATCAATTGCCGTATTACCGGTAACATAGATGCTATCCGGATTTTTGCCTTCCTTCAGCAGATTCTGCTTAGAAAGTTCAGTGGGGGCAAAGTTAAACTTGCTGATGATGGAAACAGCCTGACGGTTGAATTCTTCCGGGTACGGGCTATAAATATTGTAAGTACGCAGGCCGGCCTCAACATGACCAACTGGAATCTGCAAGTAGAAACAGGCCAGTGCGGTCACAAAGGTCGTAGAGGTGTCACCGTGTACCAGCACCACATCAGGTTTTTCTTTTTCCAGTACTTCCTTGATACGATTCAGGATATTGGTGGTCACATCAAACAGTGTCTGCTTGTCTTTCATGATAGACAAATCATAGTCCGGAGTAACGTCAAATGCTTCAAGAACCATGTCCAGCATCTGACGGTGCTGACCGGTCACACAAACAACCGTCTGAAGCTCTTCGCGTTTCTTCAATTCATTAACAAGCGGGCACATTTTAATTGCTTCCGGCCGGGTACCGAAAACGAGCATTACTTTTTTCATATTCAAGTCTCCAAAGGAAAGTGCTGTGCAGAATTGATCTGCCTTTTCTGCACAGCACTAGTCATCATATTTTAAATGTGATACACATCCGGCAGATCAATGACATTGTGACAGTCCAACACAACCTTGCCAGCCAGCTTGTCCACATTCTCACGGATCTCGGTATGCTTGACCATGACAACGACCATATCGACATCTGCGAGGAAAGCGTCAAGATCGTGGTACTGGTTCTTGACAACATCCTTGGTGATGAACGGGTCATAGACCTTCAGACCAGTTGCCAGATGACGCTCCTGGCTCTCCAGCAGCTGCAGCGTCGGAGACTCACGCATATCATCGACATTCTCTTTATAGGTCAGACCATACAGACCGACACGGCTCACATCAGTCAGTCCTTTTTCCTTCATGATTTCGTAGATACGGTTCAGCACGAAATCAGGCATGCCGTCATTGGTCTTCATAGACTCATCGATAACCTTGGCCAGAGAGGGATAGTCACCAACGAGGAACCATGGATCAACGCTGATGCAGTGACCGCCAACGCCAGGACCCGGCTGCAGAATGTTTACGCGAGGATGCATATTGCAAATCTTGATAATCTCATAGACATCCATATTGTCATGGCGGCAGATCTTCGCCAGTTCATTTGCAAAGGCAATATTGACTGCACGGAAAGTGTTCTCAACGACCTTGGTCATCTCAGCAGTACGGATATCAGTAACAACGATCTCGCCCTGGCAGAAAGAAGAATAGAGTTTCTTCACCTTTTCACCGATAGCCTTGTCATCTGCACCGATGGTGCGGTTGTTGTGCAGCAGCTCGTAGACCATGTTACCAGGGATGATGCGCTCCGGAGCATGGACAAGGTTGATGTCCTCACCAATCTTAAAGCCATTTGCCTCAATCACAGGGCGGACATACTTGTCGATAGTTCCCGGAGAAACAGTAGACTCCACGACAACCGTTGCGCCCTTGGGGCAGACACGCATAACATCCTTCACAGCCTCGACAACATAGCAGGCATCTACTTTCTTGCTGAACTTGTCATACGGAGTGGGAACGGACACAATGTAGGTATCGGTAACCTGATATTCGGTGGTGAACTTTACACCGGCTGCCAGAGCGTTCTGGAACAGTTCGTCCAGACCCTTTTCCTTAAAAGTGGTCTTCCCTGCATTTAGGGTTGCAACCAGTTCCTTATTGTAGTCAGTACCGATAACTTCCACACCGTGGGAAGCCATCATCAAAGCAGTAGGCAGACCAATGTAGCCCAAACCAATTACGTTAACCATTTTTCTTTCCTCCGTCATTAGTTCAGCAATTCATGCAACTGTTTTTCAAAGGCAATCGCAATCTGTTGCCGCGAATATTTTTCATGCATCAATTTTCTTGCTTCAGTACGATGCTCACTGTATGTTGAATAGTTCTCGACCATTTCATCGAAAACCTCTGCAAGCTTCTCTGTGTGATCCGGCGAAACGCATCTGCCCATTTCAGACTCATTTACAATATCGCACGAATCACCCTCTGCGACGAGGAGCACCGGACAACCAATTCCGAGAGCCTCATAGACTTTTGTCGGGATACTGTCCTTCATGTTGGAGTTCTTCAGAGGGATAAAGCTCATCTTGGCATAAGACAGCAGTGTAAAGACTTTCTCATGTGGAAGAACGCCACAGAAGTGGACATTGTCCAGTCCACGTTCTTTAGCTTGCTGCTCTAGCATCTCCTTTTCTGCGCCCTTACCAAACAAAAGAAACTGAACTTCTTTGTGCTTAGATTGCTCTGCCATATCCAGCAAAGCTCCCAATCCCTGCGCCAAACCGATATTGCCAACATAGACACAGGTGAACTTCTTATCCAACTCATACTGGGCGATCAGCTCTTTGTCTATGGAGCTGTTCTCCACGCTCTCATCAAAGCCATTGCCGACCAACTTCACCTTGTCAACATGATCCGGGCCGCCTTTTTTACCACCCACAGAAATTACATGGTTTTTGATCTTTTCGACCTTACCAGGTGAAACCGTAGTCACCCAGTCAGAGTGCTTGTACATAAAGCGTGTGATTGCTCTGAACACCTTGCAGTAAAAACTGTCTTCCGCAAAGCTTCCCATCTCAAGTGCGACATCTGGCCAGATGTCGCGTACATCATAAACAAGCTTTGCGCCTTTGCACTTAGCAATAATCCATCCGGGAATACTAACCAACGGAGGCGGAGACGTAGTGATGACCACATCTACCTTGCCAGCTTTCAAAGCTGTGAAAATGGATGTAAAACCAAAACTGAGATTATTGAGCATCCGCATTACAGTTGTCTTTTTCTTCATGCGGATTGCCGGAGAGTACAAAATCTTTTCTCTTCTCGGCTCAATTTTTCCGTTTCCCTTATTGGTAGAACTAGCAATCACTACAACCTCATCGCCTTGATCGATGAACGCATCCGCCATCGTGCGCATCCGATAAGAACACGCTTGGGCTGTGGGATAATACTCGTCCGTATGAATCAGTATCCTCATAAACCTACAATCATCCTCTGATTTTTTCAATCTTCCATATTTAATAGCCACACCATCAACGCTATACGTCTCGGTTATGTAGCTCTCTGCGCCATGATGACTTTTTCATCAACATGAAAGCCCTTATCTTTATTCCTGACAGCACATTCTGGAAAAGTGTCAACTTTCAGCCTTTAAAGCGTCATCAAGCTTTTGTTTGGGCGTTGCTTTCCTGATTCATAGCAGTGGTCTGGCCCTCGGAAATTCCCTCGGTGCTTTCAGGCATAAACAGGATTTTCACTGTTGCAAACATGATTTTCAAATCTTCGACAATGCTCGGATGAGCTATGTACATTAAATCCATAGTCAGTTTGTCGTAAGGAGTAGTATTGTACTTGCCATAAACCTGTGCATACCCGGTCAATCCAGCCTTAGCCTGCAGGCGCAGGGAGAATTCCGGCATTTCCTCACAGTACTGAGCTGCAATCTCAGGGCGCTCCGGACGGGGGCCGACGATGCTCAAGTCACCCTTCAAGATATTTATAAGCTGCGGCAATTCATCAACGCGGCAAGCACGAATGATTTTGCCAACGGGCGTGATGCGATCATCGTTTTCGCCGCTGGAAAGACGGGCGACGCCATCCTTTTCAGCATCGACCCGCATGCTTCTGAATTTGAGAATGCCGAACTCTTTGCCATCCTTTGTCAAACGAATTTGCTTGTAAAAGACTGGGCCATGATCCGTTACTTTGATAGCAATTGCTGTGATAAGGAAAACCGGACTAAGAATGACAAGCGCAGCAGCCGAAATGATAATATCCAGTAGGCGCTTCATAAAAAGGTACTCCGGCTGAGGATTATACCGGCCAACACGAAGCATCGGCAGGTGGAACATATGCATGTGATGTGCACCGGACATGATGGTGTCACCGATGCGCGGGACAACAAATACAGTAATGTTGTTTTCTACACAGTATTTCAGAATAATATTCCGATCATGGCTGTGGATGCCGCTCAAAAACACTGTGCTGATGCCGTCCAGCATGGAAAGATTCTCGATGCACTCCCCCGCCGTAGCTGTGGAGACCACTTTGTACTTGGCATCTAGGCCGTACTTACCAATCAGCTGCTCCATACCACGTCTGGTATCATAAATAACAGCTGTGGCCTGCGGCGGGAAGGTTTTAAAGTAGGCGTGGTGAGCGTTATAAGCCCAAATTGAGGCCATAATAACCTGCCCCACAAGAGCTGCCACGCCAGGAAGAATGTTAGGCAGGTGCTTGGACAGTAGCCAAATCACAATGTACATGATAAAGTCGCTGACCGCAGCCGCCAAAAATTGCTCGTAGATAATTTCGGAGATACGCTGCATCGACATCAGAAAGGCGTCATATACGCGTCCAAAGATGATGAACAGCACAAAGAACAGTGCCACGACCAGGTAATCGCCCTTTGCGTAATACGGCGATGCAACGCGCTTAGCATAGTATAGATACCAGCACATTGCAAATGGTATCGTCATAAGCACAGCATCTAACAGCTTTATCATCCGCAAAATCAAGTCATGCCTAAACCTTGTCATGTTCTTACTCCTCGTTCTTCTTTGCACATATATTATTTTCAATACTGCAATTGAAATCAGGAAAAGCAGTTTTGAGCAGCAAATGACATTTCCACAAATTACTCAGTGGAATCCTTAGCACAATTCAGCAGTCAACCAACGCAATATTTTGCCAATATATGTATTGATATAATAGCACACAATTCGACATTTATCAACAAATCGGATTCATTTTAATTATACAAGTACACAAATTCAGCACATTTTACAAATACACCCTTGTTCATAAGGTGAATGAGGCTAAAATTCGATAGATTGTTATATGTAACAGTCAATTGGTACATGATTTAAATTTTGCTTAAAACGAAACGGATTCAAATAAAAACAGATTGCTACGCTTGCAGCAATCCGTTTTCATTTGAATCAATATTAACTACTAACGCTCAGATCATCACCTGCGTCCGAACTTCTTCCGCTTCTTTGATGGGTGGTTTTCCTTGTTCAATTCACGCTGATACGCCTCTTCAGAACTGAAACCAAAGATTCCTTCTGAGACCTGTTCAACCAGTGCCGTAAACATCTCGTAATCGCGCAAGTAGTTATTCCTTGCCTTGTCATCCATTACTTTAAAAAACCTCGCCATCAAACTCATGTATGCGTTATAGTCGCCATTCTGCGCAGCCTTGAGCAGGCATTCAAACCGCCTTGCAGATGGAGTCCACAGTTCTTCCCTTTTCATCTCATACCAGCTTACTTCTCAATTCTCTTGCAATTTTTCTTCGTGCCTTAGAAATCGTGTTGGGTCTAACCTTAAGCTTCCTCGCCACAACCTCTATAGGATAATCCAAATAAGTACGAATAATCATTAGCTCTCTGGGTGAGAGCCTTTCCAATTCCTGCTTCAATGATACCAGAAGCTCTACTCGAGCGAATTCATCTTCCGCACGAACATCAATGACATCAGCCACATCATCAATATTGATAATAATCGGCTGATTTGCATTACCAGCAAGTCGCCTTTTCCCCTTGTTCCTATATCCAAGGAGACGTTTCTCCGACCTGTATTTAATTTCCTCTTTGTCTAACAAATCAAGGATAAGCTCTTCGTTGTGGTATGCTATATCTGTGTAGGACTTGTGCTGATTTTCCTCTTTGCGCTTCTGCTGACTTGCCTTTCTCTTAGCTTCTGCAAGCCTTGCCTTTGCCTGCTCCACAATCTTCTCTGCCTTTAATACCTCTGCTGTTTTTTCATTGTTCTGTAACATAATTTCAATCTCCTTTTTCTTGATTTTTTGTAACAAAAAAGGTGGTCATGGTTTTATAATTTCCATGCCACCTTTAGGTGTTCGATATTAAATTAGTTCTTTGCCATAATAAATCTCATCTATTCGACAAATTGGTATTTGTCAATACCTATTACCATAAAGATATTTATT
>UMHJ01051665.1_pt1 | contig 10042 bp, 15 predicted proteins | sample 1965511 | NCBI WGS metagenome assembly UMHJ01 (sample SAMEA4836096, study PRJEB28245) | human gut metagenome | biome: gut microbiome; material: fecal sample | place: Denmark | collected 2008
TTCCTTACATTTTACCAATCTATTTTCCAACAGTTCTCCCAGAAGCATTTTTTGTGGTTTATTTTGTAAATACAGAAGATTCTTTTAACTTTAAAAACAAAAAGTTGAATATGTTAGAGAAGATCAGATACCGTTTGGTTTATAACCGACAAAACAAGTTAAATCGACAAGGGACAGCCCTAGTCCAAATAGAAGCCTATTTGAATCAGAGAAAGGTATATTTTAAAACCAATGTTTATCTAAAGCCGGAGTGTTGGAGTAAGGATGGCGCTCAAGTAATTAACCATCCGCAATCGAATGAGCTTAACGCAATGCTATATGAGAAAATACTGGAGTTGCAGGCTATAGAACTTAGCTATTGGAAAAGAGGACTTGAATCAAACCTTTCCACGTTAAAGGAGGCTGTAAAAAAGGGAATTAAACCAGTTGTGTCTTTTTTAAAATTTGCAATACAAACGATAGAGAATTCTGATAGAAAACCGGGAACCAAGGATAACATGCTGGGCACGGTAGCCACTTTGAAGGAATTTCGGAGCGTGATAGAGTTTACCGATATAAACTATACGTTTCTAAAGGAGTTTGACGCATTTCTGCGCAACAAAGGATTGAAGGTAAACACGGTAGGAAAACACATGAGAATACTGCGTACCTTGGTTAACGAAGCAATAAACGAAGGTTATATATTACAGGAGGCATACCCTTTCCGTAAGTTCAAGATCAAGAAAGAGAAGAAGGAACATAACTTCTTGATGCCCGCAGACTTGGAGAAGCTGGAGAATCTTGAACTGCCGGACAGGAAGAACAACAGCCGGCATATACTGGACGCATTTCTCTTCTGCTGCTATTGCGGATTGAGATTCTCTGATTTCAAGCAATTGACTTATAAAAATCTCGTAACAGTTGATGGAAAGGAATGGCTAGTTATGAATAGCATCAAAACAGGCGTAAAACTCAATATCCCGCTATATCTGCTGTTTAACGGAAAGGCACTGGGCATAATGCGGAAGTACGACAGCATCGAACAACTGGCTGCATTAGGTTGCAATTCGGACACTAATCGGACATTGCAGAAATTGGGAAGGATGGCGCGTATCAGCAAGAAATTTACCTACCATACCAGCCGTCACACTTGTGCAACCCTATTAGTACATCAGGGAGTTCCGATAACCACCGTCCAAAAACTCTTGGGGCATACATCGGTCAAGACAACAGAGATATATTCCGAGGTGTTTGATGAAACGATTATCAAGGATCTGACAAGGGCTAACCAGAAGTATTCTAAACGTAGAAATGTAAAACAAAATCAAATAAAATCTCAAAAATCCCCGGAAAAATATCTCAGGCAGTAGAAATCTATAAAAGCTATCTGTTTTATACTTGTTTTTCCGATCCCATTCCATAACATTCGTTTCCTGTCAATAAAAATACAAACTCGCCAGTCTTGCTGTTCTATTAATTCTCTTCATTCATCTTGCAAGTAAAAAATATTGCATTAATGGCAATTTTTTAAGAAGATTGGTTTTTGTTTCAAAATTGGCTTCTCATAACTAATTAATATAGTTTTCTTTTTGTATTTCGTTTTAGAATTGATATCTTTGCTATTATCTTCAAAGTCTGAGCAAACGATATATAGGATATTGGACTGCAATGGTGTGCCTCGAAGGCCGAAGGTTAATGGCGTGAAAAGAATACTTGTTATGATAGAAGAGGACGTTGCAGCTATCTTGAATAAGGAGCAATCGGTATCATTATATGTCAATGAGGCTATAAGATTCTATCACGGTAACCGGCATTAATGCCGGTTATTTTTTTATTAAAACTATATTTAAAATCACGTTTTGAATCGTGTTGTTTAGATAAATTAAAGTCATATCATTTCGCAATACCCTAAAAATACCCACGAGAAGGAAAATATTAAAAATATACCAATACTTTTTGTATAACACCCGATGTTTTTTTATCAAAGCTTTGATATATCTTAAAAATATACCAATTATATATTATATTTTTTCGATACGTAATAAGACAGTGCTGCTACAGAATAAATTGCAGCGCAATCATCTGAACCATTATAGTCCAATACTCCATCCATAAACTCATTGTATTGCGGTATCTTGTCATAGTCTGAACGGAACATTATATTATTTTTGATAAAATCCAAAAAAGCAGATATCCTAGCGTCTGCTCCCATATTTTTATGTATGATTTTGACATCATATCTATCCCTTAAGCCCCGTGCTATAGGGAAATAATTTTTTTCACTTTCAAACAAGATCTCCGCTGGAGATATCCCTTCTAAAAATGACAGAAGAACATTTTCATCAAATGAACTTATATATGTCACATTATCGATATATATTCGCTCATTTACATAACATGAAACCATAATAAACTTTCCGGCATATTCGGGAAGAACATATACAAGTCTTGTTCCCTGAATATTTTTAGATATATCATAATATCTCATATCTTTATTTTCCTGCTTAATTTTACTTCGTTTCCTTTTCAAGGAGAAACGAGTATATTCATCCTTGAATACCCATACGGTAATATATCGCAGACAATCCACCAAGTGACCGTATCTCTCATAAGACTGTCCTGTAATCTTATCCTTTACTCTTTTTTTCAGCACCCCTCCATTAACGTCCTTCTTGGCATTGTTATAATCGACTATCGAGTTTTTACATCCATCATCTACCGAAAATGACATTCCCGAGCCTCCATCGAGCATGTAGTTTACAAATTCACCTGACATTGGTACGGACGGGTTAGAAGCCGGTATCCTTTCCTCAACATGGTAATCGCTTTCCAACCCTTCTACGAACTTATCAAGAAACGATCTCTTCTCTTCGTCTATAGTGTTCCCGTTTCTTGTCGAAGCGTCTCCGTACAGATACAGCATATCATTATACTTTATTGATTTCAGGTAATCTACCGCCATTTTTGAAGCCTGTGTTACCGTGTTGAACGGATCACTGGCGCATATCTCGTTAAACTGCCTTATACTACTTCCATCCACTTGGAAAAATGATATTGAAATATAAGGGAGCACATTGTTATCAATTGATATATGAACCGGCATCCCTTTAATGTAGTGTGTCGTTTTTATGTGTTTGTTTGAATCAAATGCATACAGGAACTCTCCTCCTGTCTTAATGCTTCCCCATTCTCCCAATGCGTATACCCTGTAGTAATTATAATCATGATCCTTGTACCATTGGTAATTAGATATCGTCTGTCTGTCATAGTATCCATACTTCCCGTCCGGAGAACCTACTACCCAGAAGTTGTTCTTATACGAAGAATGCAGCTCTACCGTATCCGATGGATATCTTTCCATTTTTCCCGTACGCTCATTAGCTATCATTCTAGATTTATTATATCTCTTTCCTAATATCCGGCTATAATCCTTAGGTAATAAACTCCTTTTTATCGGATATCTTACTTTCCCGTACAAATCATTCGGATGCTCATCCCACTCGTATGTATCAAGGATCTTGGTTTTTATCCACGAGTCCTCTGATACTGGATTAAAGTTGCATATAATCTGTAGGCCCTCCTTTCCTCGTAGGCGGAAACGTATTTGTGTGAAATCCTCATATTCAAACTCAGTGGCCTCTTCCATCACTATCCAGCGATATCCTGTGATAGACTTTATCTTCTCGGGATCGTCCAATCCTGTAAAATCGATTTTGCAACCATTTATACAGGTTATATTATTTTCCTTTGGAGCGAAAAACTGACTCAATTGAAGAGCTTTCATTTGGGTCTTAAACTCTTCATATACCGTATTCTTAAGACTGGCTCCAACTTTTCTCACAACGAGAGCCGAACCCTCTCCGGAGAATACAGACAACAACACGGATTGTGTCGTAGATACAGATTTCCCTGATGAGGAACCACCTCTGTTTATAATATACCGGATATCCTTGTCATGCATCGCCTCACGGATATGCCAAAACAGGGGATTAAACAATTTATACGAGAACACCATCTCTATCATTGCTCGTCCCCAATTATCATGCGCACATTGGTACTGACATCACTTTTTACTGGAGCATCCCATCCAAGCATCTTGCTTATCTGTGTAATGGCGGCTATTTTGCTATATAGCCGTATCTCTACTCCATATTGAGTATTCTTAATCGATTGGATGCAACATCGGACTGGTTTTGGTATATCATCAAGAGAACGGACAATAAACGTATCTTTACTTTTTAATTGAAGATCTATAGGGTCTACATTTACCACATTTGTAAGAAAACGCAATGCATCTTCCTTCTTCATGTCAGACTTTTTTAAGATATCAGCCTGCAATTCATTTACACGGGATGCGACAGATGGATTTCTCAGCAATTCAAATGCACGCTTACTAACGACCCCATCCTTCCATCCAATACTATTAGGGTAAGCTTTCCGATATGCATCTGTAGCATTACCTGTTTCTATATAATAATGACAGAAATTTTCTCTATTTGCTACGAGTTTTTTCCCCATAAAAGTCTTTTCGTCCGAAGAACGTACCGTGCTCCTTTACACGGAAACATTATAATTCAAAGTTACAAAAAATCTGAATAAAAACAAAACTTGTCATTTAATTCATTTTCTTAAAAGTTCTTTATCATGTAAACCGTGATCACAAGCTGTCTTATAAGCTCGATCCCGTAGTTCGTTCAAATTAATATTATTCATTGTCTATTTTTTTATAATCCTTACATCCATTACGATAAAAACCACCATCATATAAATCACTGTAACCATGGTTCACTTTAAACCGAAGAGGATGGTTTAGCGCACAAAGATCACTATAGTGCTGTTTAGCTGATTCTTCAATTACTTTCTCCATCTCATCATCATCTAATACCCTTTCGTCCGGTTTAAAATTCTTGCATGTATCACAGTAACGGATAGGTTTACGTTCTCCTTTTTTCCCTGAAGGCTTTTTAAACCCTTTTAGCCAACAGCTTTCGTCTTTGATAGGGCAACATCTACAGTAATCATCAATATCGTAAAATTGACAGTAACCGTCACAGAACCATTCTCGAAACTCTGTAAGCATTTTCTCTTTTATAAGTTCTTCCTTCATTTCCTTATTCCTAATTTAATTTCTTCATCCTTGATTATTTTCCCAATCTTGTCAGCTTCCTCATACCGTTCCTCTTTTATCAACAGTCTTTGCAATTCTGAAAGCTGGTTAATGTAAACAATATCGTTACGATCTGACACATGGCGGACATATCTTTCTATTTCATCCAGCTTATTCTCCATGCGTATATGCCACTTGCTTACCAAAATTAAAGTAAATGCCAGAGCACAAACGTTTAATGAGGCAAGGATGAATTTAAATATTGATTCTGCTATTTCCATAATCATATAAGTTTTAATGCTTCCTGTAAACCTGCTTCAAGTGCTTCCTCGTAGCTATCCCATTCCTCTCCATCATTTGTTCCTTTATAAGCAGAACTGATTATATGAGTTCCATTGTCAGCTTTAGATATTTCGTATCCATAACCACAGGCACAGTTATATACACATATATGAATATTTTTGGTTTCACGAAGCCACTTTTGGGCAATGGATTGAGTAGGATGGGAACATACTTTTATTGGTAACTCGCTATTTGTTCTATTAGTACCATATTGTCTACCATCTTCAATATTCATAGCAATCATACATGGTTCATTAAACCCTTTCTCTTTCAGCAACTTTGCTGTTTCTAATGTTACAAGTTCTTCGGTCATAACTATTTCTTGTTTAATTCATTCAACACTTTCTTTACCAATTCATAACGTGGTAATTGCCAATCCTTCGCAATATCATCTATTTTATCGTCATAATGATTGTCGTAAACATACTGATTAAGTCTATCAATAAATCCATCATCGTCAAGTCCTTCATCGCAATCATCAAACATATCAAGTTCACAGGCTAACTTGGAACATTCACAGTGGGATACCCAGTCATAAACACAACCGTCATAAACATTGGTCTGTCTGTTGTATTTTTCTCCAACGGAAATTACTCCACCGCAAAAATTGCACCTGTGCTCTTTACGAGCGACAGGAGTTTCATTTCTTAATACTTTCATAGTTATTCTCCTTTCTTCTTTTCACATTCTTCACAATGTAATTTATAAGCATGGGCAAACATCTTTAACGTAACAGGCTCAAAGTGAAAATCTGCCTGTTTCCCTTCTATGACAACTGAAACACATAATTGGCCATCGCAAAAATCAATATATGCCTCACCACCTCCATCTCCGTTAATGGAAAGTGTTTGTGTCTGTACGCTATTCATAATTATTCTCCTTTAATCTTTTAATTAGGGCATCAGCGCAATTAAGCGAATATTTAGCGACTACATCAGAATTAACACCATAGTCGTTTGCTATAACAATTTTAATAATGTCTTTTGCCAATTCGTACCTACGTTGTTCCCAATCAATGTTTTCACTAAAAAAATTAAGTTCTGACACCTTGATATACATGTTTCCCACCAATGCAGTACCATCATCATATAAATCCTTAATCTCTACAATTTCTCCAGTTGATTTTATTCTTGCTTTCATTGTTCCTCCTTTGTTTTAAAGTGTTCAATCAGTTCGTCTACAGTAGCCTTGTGATAACGTCCTGAAATAATGGTTGCATTATCCCAATTTTCATCCCAAAAGAACATAATGCCTTTTGGCTCTGTGAAATAATGATCGTTACCAATAGAATCGTCATAAGAAACGCTAAGAATGGAATCTGTTATAAACCACTGCATGTAGTTACTATCATCCCTCAATGCAGCGATAGCCAGGAATAGTTCTTCATTCGTTCCGCAATCAATACCATTACAGTCGTTGAGCGATTTTATATCATTAACCCAATTATCGCTACATTCGAGATTGTCGTATTCTATTGAGGAAAGCATTTTATATCCAATCTCTTCTAGCTTTTTTCTAAGTGCTTCGGTATTCTTTCTTATAAAGCACGGTGTTGTAAATCCCATAATTATTCCTCCTTCCCAACTTTAACATATCCGTTTTCGATGCACCAGCACAGCATTTCGTAGGCTGCATCAATAGGCTCTTTACTCTCTGTAATCTTATAAGATTCCATATACAAGCACGTATAGCTATCTGCAAATTTTTTGATGGTCAGCACTTCATTGCCGATGAAACAAGGTAACTTGTCGAGAATATCCGGCAAGGTGTAGATATGGTATAATCCAAGTTCTTGTAAATGTTTCGTCTGATCAAATGACAATACCTGTTTCATTCCTGTTCCTCCTCTGTTTTAATCTCTGTTATTTTGCCACGACTGACAAAACACTTGTCCATGTTTGGATTTTCATAAGCTATATCGCAAATTATTTCTGAACTATCATCGCATTCATTTTGTAATGAGCACTTATCACATGTTCCATAACACAATTCATGCAGCACTCCGTCTATTATTATTCCGTTATTTACTTCCATGTTTAATCTCCTTTCTCTTTTCCGTTCCAGTACATCCCTGTTGGCTTCGAGTATATCATCGAAAGACGGGATCGGCATATAGTGAGTAATACGATATAGGGGAGAATCTTGTAAAAATATTCGATTATCCGATTCCCATTGACCATTTCCATAATACAAGCCAACAAAATATCCTTTACGAGAATCTTTCCATTCCACTGTAAAAAACACACCTGTATTTTTTTCCGGCAACCCTTCCTTAACACTTATCCAAGGCGATTGCTTTGACTGCCATTCGGCACCATATATGAATGCCTCTTTAACTAACCTCATTTCTAAGCTATCATCGTAATGACATTCATAACAATCTTCTGCCGCTTCTCTTGCCACTTCTTCTACTGTCTGTTTCATACGCATTTAGATTTATCAATTTGTCCTATTCGCTGTTTTTCAAATCCATCTATCTGTGCATCAGTAAGGTTGTTTAGCCATTCATCAGCATACTTTCTGTACTTGGCATGATTGCATTTATAAAACTCCAATCTAAGCCATTCAATAGTTATGTCCTTTTGTTTCATAATTGTTCCATTTTTAATTAACTCACACTAATTCAATTATAGTCTTCTTAAAATTAACATATAAAGGTATTGCTGACATACCCCCATTGCAATCCAACTGTCTTAAAGAGGGAACGACCTCTCCGTCATCATCAATCTCATAATCTACAATATAGGCTAACTTCTTTGCTTCGGCATAAGATTTTTTATTAAATTGAACTTGAGGAAGTTTGAGGATATTGTTCTCAAGAGTACAATGTTTCAGTATTTCTTCCACATTCCATTTTTTGCCTTCGTCAGCCTGTTTCTTCTTTTCCCCAACCGGAGCGTCAGGTGCTAACAGTGAGGATATTTTTTGAACGACGATGTTGCTTGCGTCCATGAAGGCACTGACGCAAGATATCGCTTCTATCAAAAAATCAGTGTCAACACACCCGGTATCGTCATAGATGTCTATCCCTTCGGTCATGGATGACAGTTCATTGAGCTGCGCAACACTACCATGTAACGTTTCGATTAAAATCTTTTTTTTGTTCGTCATAACTTTTCTGCAAATAAATTCTAGTTGTGTCTACACTCCCATGGCCTAAAAGGTCAGCGAGTTGAATTACATCTTTGTTTTTTTTAAGGAACATCTTAGCGAAAAAATGGCGAAAGGCGTGTGCGTGCATCTTCTTTGAATCGATGCCGCAATGTTTTCCCCATGCTTTCAAATGCTGAGAAAAGCCACGCTGTGTGATCGGGCCGAATCTCCCTACCGCAAAAATCCCGGTTTTACCATGTTCCTTAGCGTAAACCTTCGCTTCCTGCTGTAATTGCTTTTGGAAGAAAAAACGTCTGTACTTGTTACCTTTACCTTTCAATGTAACCTCACCACTAATTATATCCTCCCATGTAAATCGTTGAAATTCCGACAGACGGGCGCCCGTTGTACCCAATACCTTAATAAAGAAATAGTAATCCTTATTATTTTTTTTCTTGAGATATTCCAACAGCCGGTTATATTCCTCTTCGGTCGGCACATTGTTCACATCAAGTTTGCGCTTTATTTTGGGGCGCTTCAGTTCTATAGGCTTCTTCAGCCATTTAGAGAATCTTTCGATTGCTGTAATCCGCAAACGGATGGTAGCGGGAGATAATTTTTCTTCTTCAAGACTTTTTATAAACCTCCTGCAATTATCCATGTTTACCTCATTGGCGTATTCGAAATACTTCTTCATGGATGTGTAATATATATCAACTGTATGAGAAGAGTAATCATTGTTATCAGTCAACCATATTATGAAATCATGGAGTAGTTTCTTATTTTTCTCTGAAATGACGTCAAGCTTTTCCAAAGGTTTCACCGCCTTTTCCCTTTTTCCATATCCGATGTTGAGATAGGATAATAGATCGCATATCGCTGAACACATTAGCGAATGACGCACCATGACATCTGCATTTTCACGCTTGTAATTCAAATAACCACGGCGGTTCACTTCTTTGGTCATCTCTAAAAAATCCGTGACATGCTTGATATATTTCCCGACAGTATCATAAGTCCTTCCTGTCGTGTATATGTAAGAAATATAATCAGTTAATATCTTCTGCCTGTCATTATTCATAATCTTGTTTAATTAAATTATACCAATCATTGCTATCTTCAAAAAAACATCTGTATCCATTAGCCGTATGTTTGCCTCTCACTTTCCGACATATAGCACTGATCAGAGAAGGAGCCACGCCAATCATCTTACCAGCCATTTGTATCGAAGGGAATACTCCACATAATTTCTCATCCTTTATCAAAACAACGCTCTTTTTATTCATGCCTGCACCAGTCTTATGCCAAGCCCCACGTCCTTTAGACAGATTTTTTATACTTCTGGCCTTGGAACGTTTTGAATGATAAACCATTTTACGACCCTTGTTGCGAGAAACACAACCCTTTAAAAATCGTCCGGTAATAAAGTCTCTCTCAAATCGCTCAGGCGGTATATATAATTCACTCATATCTAATCAGTTTTAAATATTAATCTTTTTCGATGAAAGTGTTAGTCGTGTT
>UMHJ01067268.1_pt1 | contig 9988 bp, 7 predicted proteins | sample 1965511 | NCBI WGS metagenome assembly UMHJ01 (sample SAMEA4836096, study PRJEB28245) | human gut metagenome | biome: gut microbiome; material: fecal sample | place: Denmark | collected 2008
CTCTTCCTTTCTGCATCCTTTGTCAATCCCTTTCGCGTAAAATTTACGAATTTAGTGTAGCACACTGAAAGGTAAATGACAATTCCTAAGTAAAGTTATCCAAATGTCAACCAATAAATGCATTTTGCGGTTGACATTCAAAGACATGGCATCTATAATGTTATCCAGTGGGTGCCATTTAATAGTTGACATTCAATTTGTTATCGGGAAGCGGATAGCTTAGCCCTGCTATCCGCTTCATATTTTTGTCAATCCCCCTTAACCTCATCCAATCGAGGGATGGCATCCATTGTACCTATATTATTTATTCAACAAGGAGAACACACACATGAAAAACAAATTCACAACCGTGGAGATTACAATGATGGCTGTATTTGCAGCAATCTTATGCGTATCCGCATATTTAAGTATCCCAACTCCACTTCCAAATGCAGCACACATTACATTACTGAACTTTATGATCATGCTCATTGCACTGGTATTTGAAGTCCGCGATTCAACGATCATCGTTGCTTTATGGATGATCCTCGGTGCAGTCGGCGTTCCGGTATTTATCGGCGGTGGCTCCGGTATCGGTTATCTGACAGGAGTATTCGGTGGATATACATTCTCATTTATTATCGTTACTATCTTTGCAGGTCTGACAAAGGGTAAGAAATATAATCGTATCCGTTATACGATCGTTGCTATTTTAACAGCAGCTCTCATTGATATCATCGGAATGTTATGGTGGAAATTCAACGGAAACTTAACCTGGAAAGTTGCTTTCCTTTCAGGCTTTGTTGCATTTATTCCATTAGATCTTGTAAAAGCTATCATTGCTGCACAGATCGTTCCATTATTCAAGAAGCTGATGCCGGAAGCAAATGCAAATACAGGCGCAAAGAAAGAAGCAGCATAAAAATAAAATATTATATAGTTATAAAACAAGCAGGAATCCTTAAAAGATTTCCTGCTTGTTTTCATTATGAGGCATCCAGACACAACCTATTCTGAACGAACCCTTTTTTATTTCTTTCCGGCTTTTTTAGATTGCCTTAACCTTTACATTCTTGCTCAGTCCGCACTTACGGAAAAGCTTCTTATATGCGCCAAGCTTGCTCTTTGGTACTTTGACTGTTGTCTTTGAGGTGATACCGGCAAAGGTTTTCTTGCTCAGCGTTTTGGATGTCAGCTTGGTTGTTTTGATCTTTAAAACCTTTAAATCCCTGCTGTTAGCAAAAGCATATGATCCAATTTTCTCAACCGATGTTCCAAGGGTGATCGTCTTTAAAACTTTTGTTCCGGCAAATGCCTTGGATCCAATTGTTTTAATACTTCCTCCGATCACAATATTATTATTTCCATCATATTCAGAGAATGTTGCACCTGCAAATGCTCCAGAATCAATGGAAGTCAGCTTATAAGTCTGATTTCCATATTTTATTCCTTTCATATAGCTTTTCCAGCCTTTTGTGCCGAAAGCACCTCCATTGGTCCATGCTCCAAGAGATACTGTCCGGTTTCCCGCCTTTGTACTTGTAACACGGAAGGTACAATATGGATAATTATAAGTATCCTCAACAAAATAGGCTCCATTTTTGACTGGTTTTGTCTTCTTCTTTATGGATACCTTCAAATTTTTATCATAGTAAATTCTATCGTTTTCCATATTCTTTGGTACGATAATTTCTGTCAATTTATTCTCATTGCAAACAACAGAATCACATAAAGGACTTGCACTAAAATCCAGTTTCGTTAACTTATTATCCGCGCAATCTACCCATACCAATGCATTATTCTGACTGGTATCCAACTGGGTCAACTGATTCTTTGCACATTCCAGCTTTACAAGCTGTTTATTATTTGTAAGACGCAACTGAGTCAGCTTATTATCAGAACAGACCAAACATACAAGTTTTTCGTTTTTATCAACATTCAATTTTGTAAGTTTATTGGTATGGCAATACAAATCTACAAGATCAAGATTCTTGGTAACATCAAGCTTCGTAAGTTTATTACTACTACACCACAGAATATGAAGTTTTGTATTTTTTGTAAGATCGAGCTTTGTAAGTTTATTATCGTCACAACACAGATTATTTAGTTTTGTATTTTTTGTAAGATCAAGCTTTGTCAATTTGTTACTGCTGCAACCCAACACTACCAATTTTGTATTCTTACGGAGATCCAGCCCAGTTAAGTTATTGCTGTCACAAGCTAATAGCTCCAGTTTTACATTTTTGCTGACATCTAACTTTGTCAGTTTATTATAATAACAACGCAGTTCTTTTAATTTCGTTAATTTGGATACATTCAATTCTTTTATGCCGTTATGACCACATTTTACGAATTCCAGTTTTGTATTTTTGTGCAGGTCCAGTTTTGAAAGAGATTTCTGGCTTTCACATTCCAGTCTTTTCAATTCTGTAAACACACCAATACCGGTCAGATCATTATAAACATATTCATTTCCAGCTTCATCATAATGCTCCAGTTTTATTTCAGTAACTTTCTTAATCTCCGCTTTTGATAATACACCATCTTTGTTTCAGTCAATGTTCTTAGAAATATACTTCCGAAATTCTTCATCCGGGAAATTCGTTGAATTGATCTTCACATCCCCCTGCGCCGCATCAACTTTCCGCATACCTGCATTTCCCAATAACAGTGGTACTGCTATTAATGCTGTCAGTCCTCCAGCGATCAACATACGTTTTACTTTTGTCTTTAATGCTGTTTTTTGCATTTGTTTTTTGTTTCTCATATTGTCTCTCCTTCCAATTTCTTCTTTTTACTCCGGGTTGACACAATCGCAAAAAAGACCCGAAACAGGATAATCTTCCATTATCCTGTTTCAGGTCTTCTCAACTGCCGTTCTATAATTTATGGTATGCAAAAAAGCGCTATTTAAGCGTGCTGTGCTGTGCTGTGCTGTGCTGTGCTGTGCTGTGCTGTGCTTAAGCTTTTTCCTTTCTGCATCCTTTGTCAATCCCTTTCGCAAAAAATTTACGAATTAAGTGTAGCACACCAAATGGTGAATGACAATTGTTAAAAATCACAGATTCTATGTGCTACAACAATTTCATGCAAATCTACAGATTCCGGTGCAGCAGCCGATGTTCTTTTCCGGCAAGGAAATGATCGTACAACTGGCGGACTGCCGGGTTCTCCTCGGAGAAACGGACATTAGAGCTTGCATCTGCATTGTACATGCCTTCCATACGGCTCCGTCTGGTTCTTGGACCTGCGCCGGAAGGCTGACCGCCACCCATGATACATCCACGTCTGCACGCCATAACCTCAACGAAATCATAGCTTACTTCGCCGGATCGGATACGGTCAAGTAGCCGTCCTGCATTTGCAAGGCCATGTACAACTGCGATCTTCACTTCTCTGCCATCTAACTCGATCGTTGTCTCCTTCGTTCCCTCAAATCCCCGGACACCTGTATAACTGATCTCACGAATTGTGTTGTAGGATTTGTCCTCCGCAAGACGACGGAGCACTGCTTCCGTTACACCACCTGTCGTTCCGAAGATCTTGCCTGCTCCGGAAGCCACGGAAAATGGTGCATCTGCAGATTCATTTTCCAGTTCGGTAAACTGCAGTCCCATCTGCTTGATCATCCGCACAACCTCTGTCGTTGTGATGACATAGTCAGTATCCTGTCTGCCATCCGTGAAATTATCCGGTCGAAGGATCTCGCCTTTCTTCGCGGTACAAGGCATGATCGATACGACCATCGTTCTCTTTCCATCTTCTTTATCTTTCTCAGCAAAATAATCCTTGATCACTGCCGAGAACATTCCCTGTGGGGAACGGCAGGTTGACAGATTATCTGCAAATTCCGGATATTTTTCTTCACAATATTTGACCCATCCCGGACAGCAGGATGTGAATAACGGAAGCTTCTCATCCGATGCAAGACGCTTTGCAAATTCTTTGGATTCCTCCATAACCGTAAGATCGGCGCCAAAGCTTGTGTCAAATACCATGTCAAAGCCCATGATACGAAGGGCTGATACCAACTTGCCGAAACAGTTCTCGCCCTTTGGTATACCGAAGCTGTCTCCAACTGCCACGCGAACTGCCGGTGCGATCTGTGCCACCACACGGATGGACGGATCTTCGATCGCATCCCAGATATCGGTTACATTTGTACGGATCGAGATTGCTGCGGTCGGGCAGACAACTGCACATTGTCCACATCCTACACAGTCTGTCTCTGCAAGGGGCTTGTCAAATGCCGGCTGTACCTTCATTTTCGAACCACGGAATGCAAAATCGATAACACCAAGTCCCTGAATCTCATCGCAGGTACGCACACAGTCACCGCACAGGATACATTTATTTGGATCCCGGACGATAGACGGTGAACTCATATCGATCTTTTCTTCTTTTTTATTATTCAGGAAACGGACCGCATGCACACCAACCTTATAGGCAAGCGACTGAAGCGCACACATTCCATTTTTCTGACAGGTCGTACAGTCTCTGCAATGAGAGGATAACAACAGCTCAATAATAAGCTTTCTGTACTGCTGTACTTTCTTTGTATTCGTATAGATCACCATGCCCGCTCTCGGTGTCTCGGAGCATGCTGCAAATATTTTTCCTCTGTCATCTTCTACCACGCACATACGACATGCGCCATAGATGGATAATTCTGAATGATAACAGAATGTCGGGATGTCGATCCCCGCCTTTCGGATCAGAGACAGAACATTCTTCTCGCCCTCGATCGGCACTTTGATTGAATTGATCGTAATATAATCCATGTTCGTCTCCCTCCTTAATTCTCTGTATATACTGCATGGAACGCACAATTATCGATACATGCACCACACTTGATACATTTGGCTGTATCAATGACAAATGGTTTCCGGATCTCGCCTGTGATCGCACCGACCGGACAGTTTCTCGCGCATTTGGAACAGCCCTTACATGCTTCCGGATCGATCTTATAGCGAACCAGTGCTTTACAGTTTCCGGTTCTGCATCGTTTGTCAACCACATGCTCGATGTACTCCTGACGGAAATTCTTCAACGTACTGAGTACCGGAAGGGCTGCGCTCTTACCAAGTCCACAAAGGGCGGTGTCGGTGATCGCCTGTCCCAGTTCCTCTAACAGATCCAGATCCTCTAACGTACCATTTCCGGCAACGATCCGCTCCAGGATCTCAAGCATCCGCTTGGTTCCCTCACGACATGGAACGCATTTGCCGCAGCTCTCGTTCTGTGTAAAGTTCATAAAGAAACGGGCTACCTCAACCAGACAGGTATTCTCATCCATAACAACCAGTCCGCCTGAACCGATCATCGCTCCTTTACTCTTTAATGAATCAAAATCCAGACTGACCTCCAGATCATCCGTCACCAGACAGCCACCGGATGGTCCACCGATCTGAACTGCCTTTAACGGAATATCATCCTTTAAACCACCGCCGATATCATATACGATCTCACGCAGCTTTGTTCCCATCGGTACCTCGATCAGTCCCGTATTCTTTACACTTCCGGTCAATGCAAATGCCTTTGTTCCCGGACTTTTCTCCGGTCCGATCGACTTATACCAGTCCGCACCATTTAAAATGATCATGGATACATTTGCATAGGTTTCTACATTGTTCAGAACCGTCGGCTTGGCAAATAAGCCCTGCTCTACGGTTCTTGGCGGCTTGGTTCTCGGCATTCCGCGCTGTCCCTCGATCGATGCCGTGAGCGCACTTCCTTCTCCGCAGACAAATGCTCCCGCGCCACGATTGATATGAATATGGAAAGAGAAACCAGAACCTAAGATATTCTCACCAAGGAAGCCTGCTTCCTCTGCCTGTGCGATCGCAGTCTTTAAACGGCTGACTGCCAGCGGATATTCTGCTCTTACATAGACATATCCCTCCTGCGCACCAACCGCATATGCAGCAATGATCATACCCTCTAACATCTTATGCGGATCGCCTTCCATCACGCTTCGATCCATGAATGCCCCCGGATCTCCCTCATCACCATTGCAGACAACATATCGGATCTTCTCCGCCTGTCTGGCAACCTGCTGCCATTTGTATCCGGTCGGGAAACCACCGCCTCCACGTCCGCGAAGATTGGAATCACTGATGACCTGAATTACCTCCGAAGGCTCCATAGTAAATAACACCTTACGAAGTGCCTGATATCCGCCGACTGCAAGATATTCATTGATATTTTCCGCATCGATATGTCCGCAGTTTTTCAGTACCAGTCTGGTCTGTTTCTTATAAAATGGGATTTCTTCCTGCTGTCTGTAGACAACACCATCCTTATGATACATCAGACGCTCTACCGGTCTTCCGTGCAGGATCGTCTCGTTGAAGATCTCCTCACAGTCTTCTTCCTTTACTTTTATGTAAATATAATTGTATGGCTCGATGCGCACAAGCGGCCCCATCTCGCAAAATCCATGACAGCCGCTTTTCTTCACGCCGACATGACAGGATTCTTTTATAACTGCATCCTCCGCCTCCGGGACAAATTCTACCTTCACGCCCTCCGACTGCTTCGCCATCCCGCAGAACCGATCGTATATTTTCTGAGAGCCACCCGCCAGACATCCGGTTCCTGCACAGACAAGGATTCTGTGTGAATCTGCATGCAGCATCTCTTCTGCCTGTTTTACTGCTGCGTCAAGCTCTGATACATTTGTTATTCTATTCATTCGCACCCTCCTTCAATTCTGCTATCAATGCAGTTACCTTCTCCGGTGTCATGGCCGGATGAACGACATCATTTACCGTCATGACCGGTGCGAGTCCACATGCACCAAGACAGGATACTGTCTCTAATGTGAACATCATATCATCTGTTGTGTGTTTCTCTTTTGACAATCCAAGTTCTTTATACAATTGATTTAAGATATCCATGGATTTTCTGACATGGCATGCGGTTCCATCGCACACCTTAAGAATAAACTTTCCTTTTGCATCAAATGAAAAGTTCTCATAGAATGTTGCTACGCTGTAAGCTTTTGCCTCTGCGATATTCAGTTTGTCCGCCACATATCGTAATAATTCCGGCGGAAGATACTTATATTCGCTCTGAATATCCTGAATGATCGGGATCAGAAATCTTGGCTCTGTCCCATATGCAGCAATAATCTTATCAGCCTCATCGTAGTAAGATTGTTCCAGCATGTATTACCCTCCGTGCTTTGTCCCATTGTTGGGAATTTTTATCAATACCTCATATACAAATGATAACATTTTTCAATAGGATTTGCACGAAGATTTTGGATTGAAAAATAAACCCCCGCCTGTCTCCGGCACAATGGTGGAGACAGGCGGGGGTTTTTATATTGCTAACATTTTACGATCAATAGTTTCTCACCCGGTGTTACCTCGTCGCTTTCCAGATGGTTGATGGTTCGGATGGAATCCAGGCTGGAAAAATATTCTTTGGCAATAGACCAGATACTGTCGCCTTCTTTTACAACATATCCAACCATACCCGGCATGGCTGCCTTCTTATTCCAGTCGATCGGCAGAATATTCATATCGGTAATGACGTCCACAGAACCCGGTGCAAATACCGTAACATTCATATTGATCACCGCCTTGATCTCCACCTCATCGGAATTCAACATCTGGGCTGTAATCTGGTCAACGGATGGATTGATACGGATTGAATCCTGATTGACAAATGGTACGGATTCCACTTGATAATTGAATGGTATCGCCGTTTCAATCTGCTGTAACGGCTTGCTATCCTCTGCTGATACATAGAGTATTTCAGCTTTTACCGCACCTGATATATCAATGCTGTCCTCTCCTGCTTTTACCTCATCGATCTCAACTGTTCCGGTTGCATATACGATCTGCAGTATCTTCGGGAAGCTGCTCTTGATTCGCTCTTTATGTACGACCTTTGTCTTGGCATTATTTTTTATCTGAAGATTCTCAAATGGAAACTGTTCACAGATCGTTTCTACATTTGCCGACGGAGAGAACATATCCCCGATGATAGAAAGCTCCATATCTTCGTAAATCTTCATATCTGTATGGAGATTATATTCAACCTGAAGCACACGGTCTTCTCCGTCATTGTCAGCACGCACACTGACTTCTCCTTTTCCCATCGTGATGCGGTCATCCAGGATCATTCCTTCATTTGCTTCTTCGCAAGGGATCAGACCTTCAAATTCCCGGCTCTCATTCAGATACTGCATCGGTACGCCGGGCTCCTCCGCCAGATAGATTACAAACAGGTCCATCTGTCCTTTCATATTTATTCCCCCATCTACAACCTTTGTCTCGATGCCATAGAAGGACACCCGGCTCCAAAGCACCCGACCGATGTTTGGTTTATTGGCAGCGATCTCGAAATCTTCTTTTACCTTCAATATATCTTTTACAGATGCCACATTATTTGTAAATGGGATCTGCTCATTCCTGCATTCGATTCCCGATCCGTTTAACAATCCGGTTGCCCCGGACAGCTCTACGGAATCCATAGCCCACAGTTTCATGCCAACCAGACCGCGAACTTCAAATTTTCTTGAATTGATCATGGTTATGTACAGATCTTCCAGCACGCAGCTGACATCGACCTTATCACCGGCAAGTATGCCATCCATATTGATGGATTCCTCAAATGGAACATCACCCTCATAGGTTTCAAACCGAACATCTTCACCAACTGTCTGATACAGGACTTTAAATACAACTGTTCCTGATATCCGCACCTTATTCTCCAATGTCTCTACATCATCTAAAAGGACATTTCCTGTACTTGCAATGATCCGTTCCATATCGTCTTTTGCATCCGGTACATTAAAATCATCATTGATCGTAAACTGCGAATACTTAGAAGTCTTTAAAATCGTTGTACTGAGTTTATTTTTTACAAGTTCCATATGATACCCCCATACTATTTTCTAATTTTTAAATACAACCGGTGTCGTTGTCCGTGCGATCCGAAGAACTATATATGGATACGATACCGTATCCTTACTTACTGCATCTGATGGTGTCGCCGTCTGCCTAAGAACCGATTCGATGTAAATAGCATTTTCATCCATATACATCTTATCTACAACCACGCCAACATCATCCCGATTCTGCCTGCCGCTGCAGATCACAATATATGTGTAAGTGTTGTTTGAATATGTCAGATTAAACGGTTCTTCTTTTTTGCTGTTAATGACGCTCAGCAACTCCTCCGGCAGCATGGTGTCGTCACAGATATCGTAAGTCAGCGCTTCACCATCTTCTTTCACCTTATAAAAACTGCATCCGGCAAACAAACTCAGCCCAACTACCACAGTCAACACCCCTGCCAGAATACGCAGCCATCTTTGTCCTCTCATCTCACCGCTCCCTTCACAATGTCATTTTTCGGCTCTATCTTTACCCTTGTCAATCTCTATACCATTATTTATATGTCCTGCTTTGCAAGTCTATGCATGGAAATTTTGCCGGAGCTCTTAGCCTGCCTTTTCTCATTTTTTCTTATTAATTTATATTTCAACGAAAAAAGTCCAAATACAGCATTTCTGCCATATCTGGACTTCTACTAAAATATACATGTTATCCGTTCTGCTTATGCTCTTATCCTATGATTGCCTTAATTTCCGCTTCACTCATATCGGTTACATCCATGATCTGCTCTAAGGAGTAGCCTTTCTTATGCATTTTGAGGATAATCTCCGATTTTCCAGCGGCTTCGCCCTTTGCATATCCCATTTCTTCTACGCCTTCACTCAGATTGCACATGATCTTCACCTCTTCCCTTATACTGCGTCTGTCTACCGGTATGTCATACTCTTGTTTCATCAGCTTTAATTTCTGTTCCGCCGTCATTGTCTGTGACAATAGCGTTCCAAGTAATCGATGCAGTTCATATTTTTCTTCTCTAGGTGGTATCTCCTTCGCCAGCCCGATCATCACGATGTTCAGAATATCCAGATTGCCTTTCCAATCCTGTTCGCCAAGCAAATCATCTTTTACCATATGAATATGACTCAGACTGTTCTCTT